>Ga0207127_10208_pt1 | contig 13990 bp, 13 predicted proteins | sample Alteio_BWMinHeat_17_FD_153574 | JGI IMG/M metagenome (GOLD analysis project Ga0207127, IMG submission 153574) | Enriched cells from forest soil in Barre Woods Harvard Forest LTER site, Petersham, Massachusetts, United States -... | ecosystem: Environmental > Terrestrial > Soil > Temperate forest >...
AAGGGCTGAGGTCACGGATTTCCGGGCCATGGTCTTAAACCCCTCCAGCGTGGACCGCCTGCTTCATGTCTGGATTGCGGCCATATTAGCCGGCGCTTTTCTGGTATTAAGTGTCAATGCCTGGTATCTATTGAAAAAAAAGCACTTGGGGGTGGCAAAACCCAGTTTCAAGATTGCCCTGGCGGTAGCCGCGCTGTTTTCGGTATTGCAGCTGGTTACCGGACACCAAAGCGCCAGAGGCGGTTCAAAATTTCAGCCGGCTAAGCTGGTTGCGATGGAGGCACATTATGACAGTTTCTCCCGGGCGGATTTATTTTTGGCGGGTTATGTCAATAATAAAAAACAAAAAGTAATCGGGCTGAAAATTCCGGGAGGATTATCTTTCCTGATACATGGAAATTTCCGGGAGCCGGTCAAGGGCCTGAATGCATTTAAAGCGGACGAACGACCGCGGCAGGTAAATGCCATCTTCCAGTCTTACCACATCATGATTGCCGTGGGAACAATGATGATCATGCTGACATTATTTGCCTGTTATTTATGGTGGAGGGGAAAATTATTTGACAAAAATTGGCTGATGCTGGTTTTTGTCTGGAGTGTATTACTTCCGCAAATCGGCAACCAGGCTGGTTGGTTTACCGCCGAAGTAGGAAGACAGCCCTGGGTAGTATACGGCCTGCTTAGGACGTCTGATGCACTATCAAAGGTTGTGACTGCCAACGAAATTATATTTTCACTCGTTTTATTTACCGTAGTGTATACAGTCTTGTTTTTTCTTTTCCTTTTTCTGCTGAACCGAAAAATTCAGGAGGGCCCTGAAATCCATGGGGCCCGGGAGATTATGGAAGAAGGAACCAAAAGGGATAATCCACTTATGGGGCACTAAATAATATAAATGGAAACTTTTGTAGGGATCAATTTAAGTACCTGGTGGTTCCTGGTTTTCGGAGCGGTGATCAGCGGCTATGCTATTCTGGATGGCTTTGATCTAGGTGCCGGGGCCCTTCATTTGTTCTTAAAAAAAGAACAAAGCAGGAGGATTGCCATCAACGCAATCGGACCGGTATGGGACGGAAATGAAGTATGGCTTGTGATTGGCGGAGGTATTTTGTTCGCCGGTTTTCCCATTGCCTATGCTGCTATCTTTTCCGCTTTTTATATTCCGTTTATGATTTTTTTGATGGGATTGATTTTCCGTGCCATTGCTATCGAATTCAGGAGCAAGGAAGCGATGCTCTGGTGGCGAAAATTATGGGATATTGTTTATTGTGTCTCCAGCTCCATCATTGCTTTATCCCTTGGGTTGATGTTGGGAAATGTGGTGGCGGGATTACCCCTTAACCCGGAGAGGGAATTTACAGGCAGTTGGCTGTATTTTCTCAATCCATTTTCGATATTGGTTTCAATTACCACCCTGGCTCTTTTTATGATGCATGGCGCCATTTACCTGACCATGAAAACAGAGAACCGCCTGTACACCAAATTGGGGATATTGGCCAATAACTTTACTATTTTTTTTGTTCTGAGCTTTGTGATAACGAGCGTTTATACCCTATTGTATATCCCTCACCTAAGTGATTTTTTCAAAGCCAATCCGGGCTATTTCATTATTCCGGTATTCATGATTCTGACAATTGCCAATATTCCCAGGCAGATCAAGAGGGGAAAATATGGGTACGCATTTTTGAGTTCGGCAGCCACCATAGCTTTGGTACTGATCATGGTCGCCATCGAAGTTTTCCCTTATTTATTATACTCTCCTCTTTCCCCGGCCAACAGCGTTACGGTTTACAACGGAGCTTCCTCCCAAAAAACATTGAAAATATTACTGGTTTTTGCCCTGGTGGGTACTCCCCTGGTTGGGATGTATACCAGTTTTTTATTTTGGACCTTCAAAGGAAAAGTAAGGCTGGACGAGATGAGCTACTGAAAAAGTAAATAGATTGAAAATGGAAATCAGGAAAGCAACTGCAGAAGATTTGCCCCAGCTTGCAGGGCTGTTTGACCAGTACAGGGTTTTTTATAGGAAGGCGTCTGACCGGCAGGGAGCTGAGATTTTTTTAAAAGAGAGATTGCTTGCAACCGAATCCGTCATTTATGTTGCTGTTATGGAAAATGTGCTTGTAGGGTTTACGCAACTATATCCCCTTTTTTCAAGCATCCGCTTGAAACGAATCTGGTTGTTGAATGATTTGTTTGTGGCGCCTGCCTGCCGGGGGAAGGGCATTTCAAAATCCCTGATCGATGCCGCCAAACAATGGGCGAAATCCACCCATTCCGCCGGGATACTGCTTGAAACAGAAAAGACAAACAGCCTGGCTAACCGCTTGTATCCGTCTGCAGGGTTTATCCCCTATGACCAAACCAATTTTTATTTTTGGAACAATCCGGAATAACTCATGGATCGTACCGTCCTGCGCCGGGACACCGGAATATTCACAGCAGTTTCCCCTTCATGATAATAAAGGCCACTGAAAAATAGATGATGATCCCCGTTACATCGACCAGAGTAGCCACAAAAGGGGCAGAAGAAGCAGCCGGATCCGCTCCCAGCTTTTTCATGATTAGCGGCAGCATAGATCCTGAAATGGTCCCCCACATAACTACGCCGATCAGGGCAAATAAAATAGTGGACGCCACCAAAATCCAATGTTCCCCATAATCATGGATGTTAAGTTTCTGCCATAATAAAATCCGCAAAAAACCAACAAGGCCAAGGATGGTGCCCAATAACAGGCCCGAAAATATTTCTTTGCGCATGACATACCACCAGTCTCTGAAACCGATCTCCCCGAGTGCCATGGCCCTTATAATGATGGAAGAGGCCTGGGACCCTGAATTGCCGCCGCTGGATATTATCAGCGGGATGAACAGTGCCAATACAACAGCCGCTTTGATCTCTCCTTCAAAATGGCCCATGGCGGTAGCCGTTAGCATTTCCCCAAAAAAAAGTATGACCAGCCAGCCGGCCCTTTTACGGATAAGACTCACGAAGGGGATGGTCGTATAAGGTTCCTCCAATGCTTCAGAACCTCCTATTTTTTGTATTTCGCTGGTGCTCTCTTTTTCAGATAAACGCAGCACATCGTCCAGGGTAACAATACCGAGCAGCACACCGTTGTCATTGGTTACAGGCAATGCGAAGCGGCTGTGGTTGCGGAAAACCCGGATAGCCTCTTTCTGGGGATGGGTTACGCCAAGGGAAATAAACTGGCTGTCCATAAGCTGTTCGACGGAAGTTTCCGGCTCGACCACCAGGAACTCCTTGATATTGATATCATCGATCAGTTTTCCTTCATCGTCCACGACGAAAATAAAATTGAGGGTTTCGGTTGCCTGGCCCAGCTGTTTAATTTCAGATAAAACCTCTCCTACCGTATTCGTTTTTTTTATGGCCACATAGTCGGGAGACATCAGCCTGCCTACCGAACCCTCCGGATATCCCAGTAATTCCAGGGTTTCCGCCCTTGTTTCAGGACTTAATACTTTTAGCAGTTCCTTTACCGCGTTGCCGGGCAAAAGGTAAAGAAAGGCAGTCCGGTCATCAGGCTGCAGGTTATTGAGCAATTCGGCGGCCTTTTCATCCGGCAGGGATTTTATAATGATCTCCTGCTTCTTTTTTCTCAAAAATTTAAAGGCCCTGGCCGCATGTTTGGGATCAAGGTGCTGGAACAATTTGACGGCCCAGTTGGTATACCGGTTGGTAAAATCCACGATGTCCCGTGAGGATAACTTGTTGAGCTTTACAAAATCGGTGATAAGGTTGTTTTGCAAAAGGTTCTTGATATCATTCAGATTAAGCATAGCAAATCATTATTAAGGGAACGCAAATTTCCTTATTCTATGATTAATTAGTGAAAAAATTAAGAAGGAAGAATAAAAACCTCCTCCATTGTATTTCCCGAACCGCTCCCAATTATACTATTGCTGTTATTTGCATGAAACCGGTAGCGGGCCCGGCGATTATTTAGAGGCAGGAAATCAATGATTTTTTTAAAAGAGAACCCGGGCCCCTCACAAAAAATAATTTCCTGGGCATCCTGGGGATTTTTCACAAGTAGTTTTTCCCTGGACAGGAGAATTTCACTTACACTAAAAATGGAACCCGGGTCCCCGGTCAAATATATCCGGGCTTTTGCAGTACCGGGCCTGGGCGTTTTTCTTTGGAACCATAGGGCCAGGGTAGCCAAGCCTGCACTTGCCCCGATAGCTGCTTTCATCAAAAAAAGATTGAGCCCGCCGGCATATCCCTTAAAATGTTTATCAGTGAACTGGCTCATAGCCTTGTAAAATAATTTCAGCCTCCTGAAATCTCTCGGAGTGCTTGCCCCCTTAAAATGAATGATGGAAACTGAGGCCAGGTAAAAATTCTTAAACCCTTGCTGGCGGATCCGGTGACTCAGGTCGATATCTTCGGCATACATATAGAACCGTTCATCAAAGCCACCGGTCCTGGAAATTGCTTCTTTTTTTGCCATCATAAAGGCGCCCGAAAGAATAGCCACCTCGTTATTTTGTTTTTCGCTCAGATGACCCAAATAATATTGGGCAAAGATTTTTGAATGCGGGAAAATGCCTGTGAGACCCGAAAATTTGCAAAAGGATGCCCAGGGACTGGGAAAGCCACGTTTTGATTCTTTCAGATATTTCCCGCTGCCATCAATCATCCGGACCCCGCAGGCGCCCGCACCATCCTCTGACTGGAGCAGGGAGATGCATTTAATAAAACTGTCTTCCGCAATGATTGTATCCGGATTCAGAAACAGGATGTTTTTTCCTTTTGCCCTCTCCAAACCCTGGTTATTGGCAGCCCCAAATCCCGCGTTTTTTTGGTTGCCGATAAATTGCACCCAGGGAAATCTTGGTCTTAGGTATTCCAGACTTCCGTCTGAAGAATTATTATCGATGACTATTACTTCAACACCGTTCTCTGCAATGGATTCCATGGCTTTCTTCACCGAGCAAAGACATTGTTCGAGAAAATATTTTACCCTGTAATTGACGATGATGACTGTAAGTACCAAGAAATGCCCCTTTAAGAATCACGAATTACGAATTTTTTGCGGTATCCGAAAAATGTTATTCTGTGCAGCCTTGCAAAGGCATAATTTTCTTTAGTTGTTTTGAACCCTAAGAGCTGTAATTTTGTTTCCCTTTTTGTCCTCTTTCAATTCTAAAATTTTGATCATGAAAATAAAATCATTGGGCTCCCAGGGAATAAAAGCATCTGAGCTGGGGCTGGGTTGTATGGGAATGAGTGATTTTTACGGCCAACGCAATGACGAAGAATCCACCCGCACCCTGCACCGGGCAATAGAACTGGGAATCACTTTTTTTGACACGGCCGATATGTACGGCCCCTTTCACAATGAAGAATTGGTAGGCAGGGCTATCAAAGGGAAAAGAAAGTATTTAACCATTGCTACCAAATTCGGAATCGTAAGAGATCCCAATAATCCCAGGATGCGGGGCTTTAACGGCAAGCCTGAATATGTAAAGAAAGCCTGTGAAGCCAGCCTGAAAAGACTGGACATTGATTTTATTGATTTGTATTACCTGCACCGCGTTGATCCTGACACGCCCATAGAAGAAACCGTGGGGGCGATGGGCGAATTGCAGAAAGACGGAAAAATAAGGGGGATCGGCCTGTCGGAAGTATCAGCGGGTACATTGAAAAAGGCGCTAGCCATCCATCCCGTTACAGCCGTCCAGTCCGAATATTCCTTGTGGACGCGCGAACCGGAAGAGGCGATCCTGGATGCCTGCAAAAATTCAGGCGTTGCCTTTGTTGCCTACAGCCCACTTGGCAGAGGGTTTCTCACCGGCCGGATAAAAAAACCCGAAGACCTTGAACAGGGTGATTACCGCAGGATCTCACCCCGATTCCAGGGAGATAATTTTCAAAAAAACCTGGACCTGGTCAGCAAACTGGAACAAATGGCTGCATCCAAAGGCTGCACTCCCTCTCAGCTGGCCCTGGCCTGGGTGCTGGCACAGGGGGATCATATCTTTCCGATTCCCGGAACCAAGCGTATAAAATACCTGGAAGAAAATACGGGAGCCTTGAATGTCAAATTGAGTAAACAGGAATTGGCGGAGATCGAGACCATCGCTCCGAAAAATGTTGCAGCAGGTCTTCGTTACCCACAGGAAATGATGGGGAGTGTGAACAGGTAAGGATATTCAGAGGGGGCCGCTTATCTTTGCGACATGCTAAAATCTACGCTCATAAAGGCTGCAGAAGCAGGCGCAAGGGTCATGGAGGAGTATTTCAGGGGCGAATTCAAAATTTCTTATAAAGAGGGGATAAATAACCTGGTTACGGAAGCAGATCATGCATCTGAAAAGGCGATTTTTGATGTGATCAGGAAAGAGTTTCCTGATCATTTTCTTTTAAGTGAAGAAGCGGGAGAAATCGTGATGGACTCCAGTCACAAATGGATTATTGATCCTATTGACGGTACGGTCAACTTTGCACACGGCATTCCTATTTGTTGTGTATCCATCGGGATAGAACGGGACGGGGAGATGATCCTGGGCGCCGTGTATAACCCTTTTATCAATGAATTTTATTTTGCCCAGAAAGGGTGGGGAGCTACTCTGAATGACAAGCTGATTCATGTCAGCAACCAGACAAAAGTCATGAATTCCTGTCTTGTAACGGGGTTTCCTTACAGCTACAGGGACCAGCCCAACGGGCCCCTCGAAGTCTTTTCAAGATTCATCAGAAAAGGGGTGGCCGTTCGCCGGCTGGGATCTGCGGCTATGGATCTGTGTTGGGTCGCTGCCGGAAGATTTGACGGCTTTTATGAACATAAGCTGCAGGCCTGGGATAGTGCCGCAGGCTTCCTCATAACGGAGGAGGCCGGAGGCAGGGTAAGTGATTTTAAAGGGCTGAATTATTCACCTTACCAGCCTCATATTGTTGCTTCCAATGGAAAAATCCATGAGGAGTTGTTGAATTGGGTGAACGACAGGATACCGGCTTAGAATTTAATGATATGGAAAATCGCACGGAAATATCAACTCTGGGTGAGTTTGGACTGATCGACCATCTTACCAAGAATATAGAATTGAAAAATGCTTCTTCCGTGGTCGGGGTGGGCGATGATGCGGCGGTTATCGATCATTTCGGGAAGCAAACCGTTATTACCACGGATTTGCTGATTGAAGGGGTTCACTTTGACCTGGTATATACTCCCCTTAAGCACCTCGGATACAAAACCGTAGTCGTCAATTTGAGTGACATCTATGCGATGAACGCCATACCTACGCAAATCACGCTGGGTCTTGGTTTCAGCAACCGGTTCAGCCTGGAAGCCCTGGAGGATTTTTACGAAGGGGTCTATGCGGCCTGCGAAAAATATGGAGTTGACCTGGTCGGCGGGGATACCTCGTCCTCTCAAAAAGGGTTTATCATTTCAGCAACGGCAATCGGGGAAGTGGCACCTTATAAATTCGTAAAAAGGAGTACCGCTCAGAAGGGTGACCTTTTGTGCTGCAGCGGCGATCTGGGTGCGGCCTATTTAGGACTGGTATTCCTGGAAAGAGAAAAGAGGATCTTTTTGGAGAGTCCTGAAGTAAAACCCGACCTGGAGGGAGAAAAATATGTTATAGGAAGATTCCTGCGGCCAGATGCAAGAAAGGATATCATTGATTTTTTTGAAAAATCCGGGCTCACGCCAAGCTCCATGATGGATATAAGCGACGGCTTAAGTTCTGAAATCCTGCACATTTGTAAGCAAAGCGAGTTGGGCTGTTTGCTGTATGAAGAAAAAATTCCGATTGCAGAAGAAACGCGCAGGGCCGCTTTTAAATTTGAACTCGATCCTACAGCCTGTGCCCTCAGCGGCGGCGAGGACTATGAATTATTGTTTACCCTTCCTCCCGATGATTACGAGAAACTTGTATTGAATGAACAAATCAGTGTGATTGGCTATATGACGGAAACGGGCGAGGGTAAGAAAATTAAAACAAAAGGTGGCAATATCTTTGATATCAGTGCACAGGGCTGGAATGCATTTGGTTAAAATTGAATAGTTACCCGATGAAAGTATTTTTTCATTTATCGATCTGTGTAATGGCAGGGTCCTGCCTGTCCTGCGGCACGGGTAAGGATGTATTCGATCCGGATAAAAAATTTCCTCCTGAGCAATTGAAAAAGGACTATAGCCTTTTCCGCAATATTTTGGAGGAATCCCACCCCGGTTTGTACTGGTATACCACAAAAGACAGCCTCGATAATTATTTTAACAGGGGATACGGGCAGATCCATGATTCCATGACGGAAACCCAGTTCAGGGTGTTGCTGAGTTACGTGATTACCAAAATAAATTGCGGGCATACCTCCGTCCGCGGCTCGAAGAAATTTTCAGGCTGGATTGATACCGCCCGGCTGAAACTTTTTCCTTTGACCCTCAAGCTCTGGGGGGATACCATGGTCGTGACTTATAATATTAACCGGAGGGATTCTGTTTTAAAAAAGGGAACGGTCCTCAAAAGCATCAACGGGCTTACACAAGCCCAGCTTCGCGACAGCCTGTTTAATTACCAGGTAACAGACGGGTACAGCCTTTCCGGAAAATACCAGTCTTTAAGTACGGGTTTTAATTTTGGTATCTGGTACAATAATATTTTTGGCCTGCCCCAGAAACTGGACATAAATTACCTGGACAGCTCGGGTGAAGAGAAGGAAATAATCATTCCCCTGTATGACGCCCGTGCAGATACCTTAAGTCATATCCCGGGATTTATTAGCAAAAAGATGCCCGGCCGAAAGAGGAATAAAAAGTTTTTCTTTCTTTCCGCAGCCCGCAATCTGCAGATGGATACGGTGGAAGGCACTGCGTTTATGACGGTCAATACCTTCTCACATGGCAACCGGCTGAAAAGTTTTTTTCGAAGAAGTTTTAAGTTGATGGATGAAAAAAAGATCCGCAATCTTGTCATTGATGTCCGATCCAACGGGGGCGGGGAGGCATCCAATTCAACCCTGCTGACCAGGTATCTGATAAACAAAAAATTTAAGCTTGCTGATTCCCTGTACGCCGTCAACCGGCATAGTCAGTACGGGAAGTATATTGAAAAGGATTTCCTTTACCGGATAATGATGAATTTTGTTACAAAAAAACATTCCGACGGCAAATACCATTTCGGATATTTTGAACGGCATTATTTTTATCCGAAAAGCAACCATCATTTCGACGGCCAGGTATATCTGCTTATCGGGGGCAATTCTTTTTCAGCCACCACCTTATTTGCGGGAAGTTTAAAAGGGCAAAAAAATGTGACCCTGGTGGGGGAAGAAACAGGCGGTGGATATTACGGCAATTCGGCCTGGGTCATACCGGATGTTGTGCTGCCCCATACCAAGATTCGTTTTCGTTTGCCTAAGTTCAGGCTGGTAATGGACCGGAACCGTGAAAAAAACGGAAGAGGAGTGATGCCCGACGTGTGGGCCCTGCCTACAACGGAGGCCATCAGGAAAGGAATTGATTTTAAAGCATGGAAAGTAAAAGATTTGATAAACCAAAGGGAAGATCCGGTCAAATAAATGTGAATGCCATGTATTTTTCAAAAAAAGTCAAAGCGCTTGCGGGCCTTCTCTGCCTGGTTTGTTCCCTGCAGGCTCAGCCTTCCCTTGAAAATGCGCAGTTGAAAACATTGAAAGGAAAACTGGTATCCTTTAATTCAGAGACACAAAAGGATTCACTTGTCCTGGTTTGTTTTTGGGCTTCCTGGTCAGAGGCAAGCATACAGGAACTCAATGCGATCAATGCAAATTATCAGCGATGGAAAACCATCGCTTCTTTCAAACTGATGGCTATCTGCATCGATGAAGGAAAGTCGGCAAATAAAATCAGGCCCCTGGTCAATATGAACGGGTGGCTGTTCGATGTATACTCGGATTTTAATGGCGACCTGCGCAAGGAATTGAGTTCAAACAATCTGCCGCAGGCATTGATTATGAAACGGGACAGGGTGCTTTACCAGCAATCCGGTTTTGAATCGGGGACCGAAAACTATCTTCTGCAAAAAATACTTTCCATTTCCAGAGGCGGGCATTGATCAATCCCCGTCTACGATTACCTGCTGCAGGTTCAACTCTTCATCCAGAACCACAAAGTCGGCATGTGAACCGGGTTGAATGCTACCCCATTTTTTGGACAAACCTGCCAGGCCGGCCGGGTAGAAGGAGGCCATCCTGAGTGCTTCAGGCAAGGGAATACCGACTTTTTCGACGCCGTTCTTTACGGCCTTTATCATTGTCAGGGCCGATCCTGATAAAATACCACTAGGCAGGGTATACCTGTCTTCTTTGAAGATATGCTGATATTCGCCGTGGCTGACCTCCGCCACTGCATCGGTGATAAAGAACAGTCTCTGGCCCATGATTTTCTTGGATATCCTCACGGAAGCAAAATCGACGTGAATACCATCGCAGACAATGCTGCTCAATACATCCGGGTGATCATAGATCGCCCCGACCATTCCGGGTTCGCGGCCCTGCAGGGGAGACATTGCATTAAAAAGATGAGTAGCCGCGGGAATGCCCCGGTAAAATCCATTAATAGCCTGCCCATAGCTGGCGTTGCTATGGCCGGAGGAGACGAGGATATTGTGATGAAGCAATAAATCAATGATATTTTCTTCACACTGTTCAGGGGCAATTGTCATCATCTTCAAAATTCCTTTTCCTTTTTCCAAAAGCATCTGCACTTCTTCCTGGACCGGCTTTTTAATAAAAGACTCGACATGGGCGCCTTTTTTTGCCGGGTTTATATAAGGGCCCTCCAGATGCAAACCCAGCAGGCCTTTTCCACCCTGGGTCCAGTAATTTTTTACGACTTCCATGCCTTTCAGAAACTTTTCAATGGAATTGGTTGCCATTGTGATCATGAACCGCGTGCAACCACCCTGCAGGCAATATTCATAAACAGCGTCCAGGGAATCTGTTGTTAATTCGGCAGAAAACAATTTACCATTGCCTCCGTAAATCTGAAGGTCAATAAAAGCGGGGGCCATCATATATCCTCCCAGGTCCCGGGCAAGATAGCTTGGCGGAACGGCTGATGCCTCGACGATATCAACGACTTTCCCGGATTTTACCAAAACAGCTTTACCCAATAAGATTTCCCGGCCAGTGAAAAGCTGACGCGGGATAAATGCCGTGTTCATAAAATATTTCAGCGTTCAATAAAAAAATGATCCGCATCTTTCCAAAAAGGGAATTTCATTCTCACCTCCTCTAACTTTTCTTTCTGAAGGCCATAAGTGAAAATGGATTCCTCCTGTGATTTTTCGTGCAACACTTCACCCAGGGGGTCGATAATCATGGAATCCCCGACATAAGAAATTCCATTCCCGTCCTGGCCTATGCGATTTACTCCCACGACATAGCATTGGTTTTCTATGGCCCTTGCCCTAAGCAATGTTTTCCATGCCAGACTGCGCCGCTCCGGCCAGTTGGCGACATAGACAAGAACATCAAATTCTGCAGCGGATTCCTGCCGGGACCAGACAGGGAAACGAAGATCATAACAGACCTGCAAGTTAATTTTCCATCCTTTAACGGATGCGATCAGCCTTTTGTTCCCTGCGCTATAATGTTTGTCCTCACCAGCATATGCGAACAGATGCCTCTTGTCATAATATCCAAATTGCCCGTCTGGCAACATCCAGATCAAACGGTTGAAATATTTTCCTTCCTCTTCTATGATTATACTGCCTGTTAGAATGATTTTTTTTGCGGCGGTAATTGCTTTCATCCAGCCAAGGGTCGGTCCATCCATTTTTTCTGCGTGTTTTTCTGCGTTCATGGTAAAACCCGTGCTGAACATTTCGGGAAGAATCACCAGTTCCGTTGTTCCATCGAGAGACGAAATCTTTTTTTCGAACCTGCCAAGGTTGGCCGCCTTGTTTTCCCACAGAATATCGGTCTGAACAGTCGTTATTTTGAGTATTGACATGAGATGCTTGAATTTATAAAGATAGCAGATTATGATAATAATCCGGTCACCGGGCGGCAGGAGAAATGGCCGGTATTTTAGGGAAGTCTATTGATTCATTTGGCCTTTGTGCCGGTCATGAACAGCCGGGCAAAAGCTTCCCCTCCCTGCGGTTTTTTCATTGCAATTCCTTCAGGGTTGCTGACAACAAAGGATACTCATATCCTTTTTGAATCAAATAGTTTTGAACTTTCTTTTTTTTGTTGAACTTATTTTTCTCCTCTTCCAGTGAATTCCATTTTTGTTTTGCCAGTTTTTCCAGGGTCTTGCGGTAGTCCTTTTCATCAATTGCCCCCAGGGCTTTTGCCATGCAATACTCACTGACCCCTTTTTGCTTCAGCTGGTATTTTATTTTGATCCTTCCCCATTGTTTCATCCGGAATTTGCCGGAAGCAAACTGTATGGCATAACGTTCTTCATTTAAATAATTTTCCTCTATCAGTTGGGAAAGAATTTCCTGCACTTCTTTTTTCCAGAGACCAAGGGAATATAATTTTTCCTGCACCTCGAGGTGGGATCGCTCCTGGTAAGCGCAATAATGCCTGATCTTCGGCAGGGCCGATTCCTTGCTTGGTATTTTTCTGAATATTGCCATAATCCCGGTTCGGGCTGCGGATAATGTTAGAATGGCCGCCCGCAGGCGGCCTGCAAATTTAAAGCTTCCCGACTTCACATAAAATCAACCTTTTCCCATTTGCTGTTTGCTATTAACCAAAAATCAGTAGTTTCGCCCCAAAGAGATATTTCAATGAAGTTCATCGTTTCCTCCTCGGCTTTGTTAAAACAGCTGCAGCAGATAAGTGGGGTGATAAATGCCAATACCGTATTGCCCATTTTGGAAGATTTTTTGTTTGAAGTGGAAAAAAACAAACTCACCGTTGTCGCCACGGATCTGGAGACTGTGATGAAAGTTCAATTGGAAGTAGAGGCCAAAGAAGGAGGAAAAGTTTGTATCCCCTCCAGAATATTAATTGACTCGTTGAAAAATATTCCTGACCAGCCCTTGACTTTTGGTATTGATAAACATTTTGCGGTGGAGATAACCAGTGACAACGGAAAGTATAAGGTAATGGGAGAAAACCCGGATAATTTCCCCAAAGAACCGGCAGCGGATGATACCACCTCTTTCACCACCAGCTCTTCGGTTTTGTTAAAAGCCATCGGCAAAACGCTTTTTGCCGTTAGTACCGATGACCTTCGCCCGGCTATGACAGGAGTTTTTTTTGAGATGGACAAGAAGGGATTGCAGTTTGTATCCACCGATGCCCACAGGCTGGTTCGTTACAAGCGTACGGATATCAGTTGTCCGAAAAATGATTCGCTGATCGTTCCAAAAAAACCCCTGAACCTATTAAAGGCTGCCCTGCCTAACAACGAAGACGAGATCACGATTAATTACAATAACAATCATCTTTTTATTTATCACGGCACTACGCAAATGAGTTGCCGGTTGATTGATGCCCGGTTCCCGGACTATAAGGTGGTGATCCCGACGGACAATCCATACAGGCTGACTGTCAACAGGAGCGATTTTCAGGGGGCTTTGCGCCGTGTCAGCATCTTCAGCAACAAAAGCACAAACCAGGTAGTCCTGAATATCCAGGGCAGTGAGTTGCAACTGGCCGCTCAGGATGTTGATTTTTCTTTTGAAGGAAATGAAAGAATGAAATGCCGCTATGACGGGGAAGACCTTGGCATCGCCTTCAATGCGAAATTCATGGTCGAAATGTTAAATGCAACGGATTCTGAGGAAGTAAAAATTGAATTATCGACCCCCACCAGGGCAGGCATAATTAAACCAATTGATCAGGATGAAAATGAAGAACTGCTGATGCTGGTAATGCCACTGATGTTAAATACCTAAAAAATTTGTTGGGGCGAAAAGTTCTAATTCTTATTGAAGATGAATTGGAAGGGTTTTAATTCTTTTTGTCTTACGATTTTCTGGAGGCTCTGGGGTTTGCGAATGATTTTATACTTGT
>Ga0207127_10155_pt1 | contig 13935 bp, 12 predicted proteins | sample Alteio_BWMinHeat_17_FD_153574 | JGI IMG/M metagenome (GOLD analysis project Ga0207127, IMG submission 153574) | Enriched cells from forest soil in Barre Woods Harvard Forest LTER site, Petersham, Massachusetts, United States -... | ecosystem: Environmental > Terrestrial > Soil > Temperate forest >...
CGATGTGCCGGTGATCGGAGTGAAGACCATTGAGATCATGAAGCAGGCAGAAGCGACCTGCCTGGCGGTCGACGCCGGAAAATGCCTGCTGCTCGATGGAGAGGCAACCATCAAGGCCGCAGATGCGACCGGGATTACGATCGTTGCGGATTAATAAGGCAAGTTTAACCACAAAGGAACACGAAGGTTTGCTTTCTTCCTTCGTGTTCCTTTGTGTCCTTTGTGGTTAAGCTTTTTTATTTCTTCTCGAAGCGCTTCTGCACTTCTTTCCAGTTCACTACGTTCCACCAGGCTTTGAGGTAATCGCCGCGTACGTTCTTGTACTTCAGGTAGTAGGCGTGCTCCCAGACGTCGTTTCCCATAATGGGATAATTCCCGTCCATCATGGGGTTATCCTGATTGGCGGTGCTGGTAATCTCCAGCTTCCCGGCGGCCGTGCGGATAAGCCACGCCCATCCGCTGCCGAAGCGCTTCAGGCCGGCATCATTGAATTTGGTCTGGAAGTCGGCAAAGCTGCCGAAGGCCTGCTTGATGCCGTCGGCCAGCGGGCCCGAAGGCTCCCCGCCCGCGTTCGGCGCCATGATAAGCCAGAACATGCTGTGGTTCACGTGGCCGCCGCCATTGTTGCGCACCGCGGTGCGGATATCTTCCGGTACGGCATTCAAATTCTTAATGAGGTCTTCGGCGCTCTTGCTGGCCAGATCGGGGTGCTTTTCCAGCGCAGCATTCAGGTTGGTGACGTAAGCACCGTGGTGCTTGTCGTGATGAGTTTGCATGGTCAGCGCGTCAATATGGGGTTCCAGTGCGCCGAAGTCATACGGTAGAGGGGGTACTTGGTGAGCCATTTTCTTGCTCCTCCTGGGTATGAATAGAATTTTTTGCAACTGATACTGAAACTCTCTAGCCTACGCGATTTGATGAAGTTATGCCAGCGAGGATGCAAGCCCTCATCGGTTGGATCATCCTATTTGTGGAAGCGAATCGAGGGGCCGGGTGTTGTATCTGCAACAAAAGAAAAAGGCACGTCCAAGCCGTGCCTTCGTCTGAAGCAATTGAGCTTTAGTGCGAGGAGCTGATCGGGAAAAAAGTCGCCGTACTGAAAGCATCAGCCACGCTGCCGCCTGAATCCGTCAGGGCCACTTGCACTGTAAACACGCCCTTCTTCTTGTAGGTGTGCGAACCGATTACGTTAAAGACGTTCGGGTTAGCACTTACCTGCACGATCTTGCAGTTGATGGAAGCCAGCGTGCAGTTGTTGTCCGGCGCGCTCCCATCTCCCCAATTGATGGTCGCGGTGTAATGCGATCCGGTTTCGGCCAAGTCGGCATCGGTGAAGGTCGCTACCACCACCGGGATATTGCCGCGGAAGATGTGGATAATCCTGTTCTGCGGTGTGATGAAGGCATCGGCGGTGACGGTGATGGGGTTAGTTGCTGTGATGCTGCTGGTAACTGTATCTTTCGCGGTGATGCTTTGCGCTCCGGCGGTTTGCAGCTTGAAAGCATTGGTAAACATCTTCTGTCCGTTATCTCCCGCCAGGAAAATATAGTCTCCCGGCACTATAACCCCGCCCGCGGCGTCGGTTGTCGTAAAGTGCACCGTGCCCGCGTAGTTCTTCGCCGTGTTATTGAATTGGTCCTGCGCCACAAGCCGTACCGTGAAAGGTGCTCCTACAGTCGCCGTCGGTGGTGAAGTCATGCTGTATTTGCTGGCGGCAGCGTTGCTCACATTGATTACGCTGCTGGCTCCCGTGATGCTGCCGGTGACGGTGTCGGTCGCTATGACGGTTCGCGGACCGGCTGTTTTCAGCGTGACCGAGGGGAACGTCCCCACACCGCTGGCCAGGCTGCTATTACCCGGCAGGACTGCCTGCGGGTCACCGCTGGTGAATCGCACTGTGCCGGCGTAACCCGTGGCCGTGTTATTGAATGAATCCTTCGCGGTTACAGTGATGCTAAAAGCATTTCCAGCAATGATGTTTGCAGGTGCGCCGGTCACGTTGAAATGAGTGGCCGCCCCTGGATTTACTGTAATTCCCGCCGAGGTTCCGGTAAGCGAGGCGGCCGCATCGGTTGCAGTCACGGTCTGGCTCCCAGGCGTTCCCAAAATGACATTATTAAAAACGTGGACACCGTTATCGCCGGCGACAAAGGTGTAGTCGGCTGGCAACCCCGCCTGCCCGTCGCTGCTGGTGAAGTGCACCGTGCCGGTGTAGTCAGTTACAGTTGAATTGTTGATGTCTTGCGCGGTGACAGTCACGCTGAACGCGCTGCCTGCGTTTACGCTTCCCGGAGCCGTTACAGAAAAGTGCGTGATCGTGCGGACAAGCGGATTGATCTCCCACACGCCCCGGCCATAGGTGGAAATGCGGATAAAGCTGCCATTAGGAGGCATGAAGATATCTGTCACATGGACGTTCGGCAAGCCGGCGCCGAACTTGTGCCAACTCGCGCCGCCATCGGTGGTCTGATAGACCCCTACAAAAGTACCGGCATACACTGTGTTCCCTGTGTTGTCGCTGGGATCAATCTGCAGCTTGCTGACGCTGGCGTCGGGAAGCCCGTTGCTGGCCGCCGCCCAGGTCGCGCCGCCATTGATGCTCTTGACCACACGAATTGCGCCGGAGTTGAACGCCTCTGAACACACATAAAGGATGCTGTTATTCACCCAGGCGATATTGGTGTTGCTGCTGTTGTAGCCGGGAACAGCGGTATTCAGTGGAACTTGCGTCCAGCTTACGCCGCCATTGGTCGTCAGCAGAAGATTTCCACTGGTGCCGGCAACAGCAATATGGCTCGTATCAACTGGGCTTACTCCCACGACGTGCACGAGCGCACGAATCGTTTGTGCTGTTCCTGGCGCTCCAAAGGAGCCAATAGACGTCCAACTGCTTGCGCCGTTTGAGGTTTCGTAAACGTCATGAAGGCCAACCGTAAAAAAGACTGTACCTGCGGGATCGGCCGACGCCAAAGGATTGGTAATCGCCGTGGCAAAGGGTGTGTCACCGGTGTTGATGCCAGTGGTAGCGACCGACCAATGTGCCCCCAGATCCGTGCTGTTGTCCACCGCGCCATGGACATACGTACTCAGCGTCCAGGTGGTGTTTGCCTGGCTCGTGCCGACTCCAAAGCCATCGCCGCCCCGCGTCTGGTCATAGATGGTTGTGCTGCCCTCGCGAATTCGCGTGCCATTGTCTTGCAATCCGATAATGGTGGTGTTGAGCGAATTTGGATTCGTAGTCAGGGCATAGATCAGGTGGCTCACAATGCCGATGTTCTTCCTGTAATCCCAACTGGCCCCGGTATCGTTGCTCACAAATAGGCCACCGTCAGAGCCGAAGAAGAGCTTTGCCGGGCTGGTGAGCGTGCTGATGGCTGCCGCATGAAAATCAGCATGGGCATAAGGCAAATTTGCGCCGCTACGCGGGAGCCAGTCGGTAATCAAAGTCCAGCTAGCACCACCATCTGTGGTCCTGGCAGTACAAAGATTGCCGCCGATATATACGGTATTGCGCGAGACATCGGTGGGGTCAACCAGAATCATCTGGTTGTAAAAAGCCTGGCCGTGCATGATGTCCATGTTTGAATTGTCGGCGTTGGGGTTAGATGGTGCTTTGCTGCCAAGACCTAGGGCCGTCCAAGTCAGGCCGCCATCAGGCGAGCGAAACAGGTCAAGCTGATCGGTCCCGCCTGGGTTTCCCGCGAAGGCATAAACAACCGCATCGCCAGGTGCGCCAATCCCCAGTGTCGAGCGTCCCGCTCCAGTAAATCCAGGGGTGCCGGTTTGGGTCCAGGTAGCACCCTGATTTGTAGAGAGCCAAAGCGTGCCGTCCGCCGCCGAGACCAGCCACCCTGCGCTGGTATTGGCCAGGCTCCAAAGCACCCTTGCACCGATGGAGGGATTCGGTGAGGCGTCGTAGGTTGCTCCTCCATCGGCTGAGCGGAAAAATCCGGCGTCGGTTGCCACCATCACGATATCGTTGCCACCGCTGGTATCAACCTTAATGTCTCTCACCGAAGTGGCGTTCGCAAGATTGATGACTGGGCCCCAGGTGTCGCCTCCATTGGTGGATTTGGTCACAAATCCGCCCGCCAGAGGAAAATCATCGAAGGGGTCTCCCAGCCCAAGATAGAGAACATTCGACGTTCTGCCGAAGGCCACTGAACCGCCCCCCGTTGTGGGGAGGGCATCGGTTTTTGGCACCCAGGTTGGATTGACTTGCAGAAAGTTCGTGGTCTTCCACAATCCGCCGCCCGAAGTGAGTAAATACACGGTATTGACGTCGGCGGGGTCGGGCAGAATGGTGCGGGCGCGTCCGCTATCCACTACATTCAAAGTAACGCCGTTGGTTTCAAAAGTTGCGTTGGTTGGTCCGATGGAAACCCAGGTCGGAATAGGGGACAAGGGCACGATGCCCGGCGCCAACTGCGGATAAAGCTGGTTTTGCCGCTGCGTCTCGCGCAGCATCATGTCTTTGTAGTCCAGCGGCTCGCCACTGAAGCGCTCGCGCATCCAGATGCGCCGGCCCCAGGGATCGTCCTGGATGGGCTCGTTGTCTTCCGGCTGCAGTTGCTGCAAAGTGGGCGGCCCAGCTACCCTCTGCGCCCAAATTGGCAAAGCAGCCAGCAGCAGGATCAAAACCAGCAGCGCGCGTGAATTGCGCAAATTTGGGAAACAGCACATGCAGTCCTCCTAAGACCTAATACTTCGACTAGTGGCCGTCATCAACGGAAGTGGTTTTTAAGGGAGGTAATTCTTAATTCAAATCCAGAGAGGCTGGAAAGTCAAGATTACCGCTGGGCGAGGGCCTAATTCAGATTGGGGCTTTGCCTGGCGCGCAGTGGGGGTGGGGTACTTGCTGCTAGTGCCTGGAGCCTTAAAAACAGCGCTGATCGCCGCGTATTTGGCGGGGAAGAGCGCTTTCGAGCCGGGGACTTGCTGGAGCAGTTCTCAGTCCTCAGGGCGCTTTTGTTTTGAGCGCTCCTCCCGCTTTGCGGGATGTGCGCTGGCCCTTCGACCAGCTCGGGGCAGAGTGGAAGGGACACTTTGTCCATCGTTACCCAGCGCTGGCGCGCTGCGCTAACCTCTGTTCGCGCCTATGGCGCTCGAATTGTCAAAGACCTCTAAGGGCTTTATTCAAATTAAGCCCTGCATTCTGGAATGCTTGTTGAAGCTTGTAAAATTCGTATTCTTTCAATAAGTGTTTATGTAGCGAACTCCATGTTGATCTTTTCTTTCCGGCGGTTGGGAGTATTGGGGCGCGAAGAAATTGTCCATCTCCTCAGCACTGAGCTTCCGGCTTTTTGCACTCACGGCTGCTTCAGGTGCACTCGTGGCAGGTCCAGGTGCACTTGCGACCGGATCAGAGATGGCTCCGTTCTGCGGCGAACTGTTCTCCGGAGCTTTCTCTGGCTTGTTTGGGATTATGAAAGGTGGAAAGGGAGAATGCCCGTGCAGGATTCGTTCATAGCGCTGGGTGCTTCCATGTTGGCCGTTCGGTTGTGGTTCGTCCCGTTCATTCGGTTGTGGTTTATTTTGCTCATTTTGCCGCTGGGCTTTGGCCGGTTGTTGGACTTCTGTCCGATTTTGGGCGCTCGGAGCGGATGCGGGGCTGACGCTCTGCTGCTGGAGTTTGTCTTCTTTTGTGTCTCGTTTTGGGTCTGGCTGGCTGTGCGAGGAGAGGGGGTTCGGGGCCGAGGTGCCGACGGTCTCGCGAGGATAGATCTGGGCCCCGGTGATATCCCTAAATACGAGGTTTAAGCCTTCTATGGGCTGTTTTTTGGCAGGGCGAGTGGCTTTGCCGATAGCCTCGCGCTGGGCGCGCATTTCGAACTCAAAGCCGCGGAGCATGGCGAGGCCGAAGTTTCGGATGCAGTTGGCTGAGCGGAGATCCATCTCGCCCTGGCGGAAGTGGTTGACCGTCACTCTGAACATCTCGACAACGTCGGCGGTATCCCGAAGCGGCAGGGCGGGAAGGTTGGGAGGGAGCTTTAGGACCTCCTGGGCCTTGTAGCCGCGGATGACTCCGCCGGCGCGGCGTGCCGCCGCGCTTTTCTTTTGGGAGGCAGGATCGTGAAGGAAGCAATATTGCCTGCCCTTCCGGGGATGGGCCTTACACTCGGTTCCGTCATTACGTTGGTGGCAGCAACGGGGTTGCTGGCTGGGGTTGGTTCTTACTCCAAAAAGCTGTGCGATTTTCATAGATATCCTTTCTGGTATCCCTTTTAGGGACACCTGAGGATCATGATGACGCACAATTGGTGAAAATCAGCTTTTTGATATCAGAATGATATCATTTGAATCTTTTTGCCACGGATGAGCACGGATTTAAAAGACAAAAGACCCAGCCTAGCAAAAAGAAGCTCGCCCGGGCACCTCTAGATTAATCATGAGACGAATGTTTTCGAACACCAAAAACGACGTCCCCGGAAAATTTCTCCTGCAGGTAATCGTCGAGTTTGAATCCATTGACCTCAAACTCCGCACGGGTGTTTTCAACAGGTTTGGGAAAGCTCACAATTAGAGGTGTCCCTGGGCAAAGGCGTGCGCCCGGTCCGCCACCTTCCAAGAAGTAGAGCTCGAAAGATTCGACTGGGTCGATGCCATATTCGGCGGGCCTCGAATCCCCGTTCCACTCCCAGTCGTAGGCAGAGCCGGGGGATTCCTTGTCCTCAAGGGCGCCGGGCACAGGGCACGTCGAGGCTGAGGAATCCGTGCGCACCAGCAGCGTGGAGGGTTTCACCAGGGGTGAATGGCATTGGATGAGCCCCAAATCTTTTGGATCAATCCGACACCGCCCCACGTCTGGCACTACAAATTCTCCGCTGCCTGCAGCGATCTGCCTAGCGTCCTGGTCGCGCAAAACCGATATCCCGACTGAAACACGGGCCTTCACCGCGACTGATTTCAATCGTTCGAATATTTTGTTTTTTATTTCGAAATCTTGTCGCCAGCTATTCTGCCCCGGCAACAAAAGCCTATAAGCGGTTTGCCATCCCGAGTTCCATCGAAACCCGTCGGGGGCCTCGATGGTAAGCATCACGGCTCTGGCTTGAGCCACAGAGCCATCTGGGGGGCCCGAGGTCTGAATCGGTATCACGATGTTCACCGGTTCGTCTGTGTCAGGAGCATCTTTTGAAGATGACCGGTTCCCGGGAACCAGAGCCGCTCGAAAAGGCTGCTGCCCAGCCGGTGGCAGCGGATAATCGCGGTCGGTATGTACAAAAAAGTAGGGCTCCACGGCAACAATGATGAAAATGACCACGGCGCCAGCCGCCAGCAACACGCGTGCCAGTGCCGTCCTGCGCCGGGCGTATTGCAGCCAAATGGCGAGGACACTAACGATGACAAGCACGGCGCCCTGAAGCCAATCGCTAGCATCAGTTGATATCGACTCCACGACCGACGAGAGCGCTGCGGTACCAGCTACGTACAGCACCACTCCCAACAGTGCAAGCAGGCCTTGGGCAATGTTTCGAGTCACAGATGCCAGCGCCACCATAGGCAATAAGGGGATTTGAATCAGAAGCAGTTGCATCCACAGGAGTCCGAGCCAATGCGGTGCCGGCGAAAACCCCGCCTTGATCAGCAGAAACACCCCGGCGAGCAGCAGCGGCACGTTGATATACACCAGCACAAACAGTGCCTTTGCTGCCAGCAGCTTCTTCCATTCATAGGGCCGCGTAGTCCAGAATTGACGGTCCCCTACCAAAGGCTCGCTTTGCACCACTCGAAGAACCAGGAACCACCAACTCAAGGGCAAGAGAACAGTGATCGTAACTAACCAGAATCTAGTCGAGGAACTGTGCATTGGGTTGAAACCTTGTCCCCAACTGTGAACTTCGTGCCATGTGTACGCCAACAGTGCCGCCAGGCAAAGCACAATCTCCAGCCAGTGGTGTCGAGTGTCCTTTCGGAAAATGTGAATGATCTGTTTCATGACTTATCCTCCCGTCCGAGTGGCACGTCCGGTCTTGGCCATTGCCAGGAAGATGGAGCGCAGGGACATGGGAGTGAAGGTCACGTCGCGGGCCTTACCGAAAACCCGTGAGATTTCTGCGTTGGTGCGCTCCGCATCGAAGCTGCTGGCAACGAATCGCACCGCACTACCAGAGACGTTGGTTTGCATCCAAGTCTCCGGCATCTCTTCCGGCAGAATAGCGGGCAACTCCAAGGTCAACTCCACCTCTCGAAAACGTTCGGAGAGTGCCGTCATCTCCTGGGAAAACCGCAAACATCCCTGCTCCAAATAACCCACGTGACTGGCAAAACTTTCAATTTCGCCGAGATCATGCGACGAGATCAGGACCGTGGCCTCGGCCGCACATTCCAACATGCTTTCAATCAATTCGTCGCGAACCAGGGGGTCCAGTCCGGTGAAGGGTTCGTCAAGAACGATCAATCTAGGGTGATAGGCGAGCGCGCTGGCCAGTGCGGCCTTCATCCGCATGCCTCGCGAAAGGTGCTGTAATTTACGGTCCAGTGGGAGATCAAACTGCTTTACCAGTTCGTTTTCCAGGTCCCGGTCCCAGCGGGGATAAAACGGCCGTAGATACTCGAGAAGCGCACCCACGCGCATCCACAGGGGCATCTCCTGATTTTCCGATACATAGCCGATTGCCGCGAACGCCCGGCCCCTAAGCTGCCTTGAATCGGTTTCCAGCACCTCGGCCCGGCCGCTGGTTGGTTCGAAAATATTCATCAAGATCTTGATTGCCGTCGTCTTGCCTGCGCCGTTGGGGCCCACGAGTGCATAGATCGCCCCTGGCGGCACCTCCAGGTTTAGCCCTTGCAAGGCCTCTACCCGGCGAAACTTCTTGGTAAGGTTTTCGGTTTGAATAGCGCTGCTCATGGCTTGCCTCGTCCTCCGCGATCAGGCCCCACAGCCGGCACACCCTGCCCGCCCAACCGCTTCCAATGCGCTGCAACTGATTCGAAAATGTCTTGCAGGTCAATTCCCAACTTTTTGGCTTCGACCACCAGTTGCTCGATCTCATAGCCCAGAAGTTGAGTACGTTCCGATTTGGTAGATCCAGGCAGCTCTGCCACGACAGTACCAATACCGGGCCGGGTTTCCAGCAGTCCCGCAGCCACCAGATGAGCGACCACCTTGTGCGCGGTGTTAGGGTTAATCTTGAGTTCCCTGCTGAGAGTGCGCACCGAGGGAAATGGATCGTTGGATCTCATTTGACCGGAGATCATCGCCTTCTTAGCAGCGTAGATTACCTGCTCGTAGAGCGAAACGCCCGGCCGAAAATGGACTCGAAACGGGATCACCAGCCGTACTATAACACATAGTACAGCCAAGCCAAAAAACCGGATATTGGCGCGAGCCGGCGGGCTGAATTTGAGCGAGATTCTTCAGAGAATGCCTCGCAGCGGTATGGACAACCGAGATATTTCTCGGGGTCCTTCGACTCGGGCGTTCGCCCTCGCTCAGACTTAGAAGCAGTTGCCGATTGCGAAATAATCTTAGCTGTGAACCCCCCGCGTTCATTCGCGTCTCCCTCACTCCCTGACGGCAATTTCATCACTGCCACAGTTTGAGAGTTGCCATCGCATCTGCGAAAATCAAACTTTGTCTTTTATGAGTTAATGGGAATGAGAAGGAGACTCTAAGCTGCCATCTTCTGAGAAGCTTCGCGTAGCTGTCATCGGGGTGGGCGCCTTTGGACGCAACCATGCCCGGGTGTATCACGACTTGGCCAAGGAAAATGCCGTGGAATTCGTTGGAGTGGTGGATTCCAACTCCGCGCGCGCTGCCCAGATTGCCGGCGAGTTCGGCACGCAAACTTTCGCTTCGATGAATGAATTGCTGCAACGCGGCAGGCCGCAGGCGGCTTCGGTTGCCGTGCCTACGCAAGCCCATCTGCAGGTTGTGCGTGAACTCATGCAGAACGGGGTTGACGTGCTGATTGAAAAGCCGGTCGCTCCCACGCTGGCTGATGCTGACGAGATGCTCGCTCTGGCGCAGCAGCACAGCCGCATTGCGCAGGTGGGGCAGCTTGAGCGCTTCAATCCTGCGGTGCGGGCTACGGTGCCCTTGATCACCAAGCCCATGTTCTTCGAGGTGCACCGGCTGAGCGTGTTCACGCCGCGGTCGCTCGATGTGGACGTTGTTCTCGACCTGATGATCCACGATATTGACGTGGTGCTGTCGTTCGTGAAGTCACCGGTGAAAGAGATTCGCGCCGTGGGCCTGCCCATCCTGAGCGCCAAAGTAGACATCGCCAACGTACGCATGGAGTTCGAGTCGGGCTGCGTGGCCAACTTCACCGCCAGCCGGGTAAGCACCGAGCGCATACGCAAGCTGCGCTTCTTTCAGCCGCAGCAGTATATTTCACTCGACTACACCCGCCAGGACGTGGTGGCATTTACGGTTTCGACTGATGGCTCTCCCAGCGTGGTCTCGTCGCTTTTGGCGGGCATGGATGAGGAACAAGACCATCCGTCCAGTCCGCAGATCAAGATCACCAAACCTGAAGTCGTGCGCGAAGAGCCGCTGCGCACTGAGCTATGTTCGTTTCTTGACTCGGTGCGCACGCGCAGCGCGCCGGTGGTTTCGCTCGAAGACGGCCGGCGCGCCCTGGCGGTGGCGCTGGAGATCCTGGAAGTAATCCGGGAGCACTCACGCAACGTCAAATTGGATAAGCTGTTGTAAAAGAAGTCCTCAGTTGTCAGTCCTCAGTTTGGTGAAAGCCGCTGCAAGTTCGAGACTTTCTGCCGTTCTTAGGGTTAGTCGCTGGAATACCTGTTATGTAAAGCCGTATGTAAAGTTTTGTTCAGAGTGTTTTTCTGAGTGCGCGAAGTATGAAAAACAATGCGAAAATAGTAACGGGTGGCAATTATAAGCATCTAATAGACATCTAACGTCCTAGCGCCATCACCAGCAATCGCAGTTTCCAGAAGATGCCAAGCATTATCCAAATTCCGCTGCTTGAGGAGATGCGCAAGGCGCAGGGCACTTCTGCGAATGGCGAAGGCCGTGATTCCGGCGCGCAGGCATCGCTCTTTCCCCCTCCGCCAGCCTTTGATGATCGCCTGCACAAAACACCTTTTGGACTGCTGGAAGACGATCTGGAGTTGCAACTGGAGCGCTCGAAGCTGCGCGAGGCCTTCTGGATCTCGCTGCTGGTGCATGGCATCATGCTGGCTATCGTCGTATGGTTGTTCCCCAAGCTTTTAGCGGGACACCAGCCGACACCCAGCGCTTTGGCGCAACTGCTGCAAGACCATCAAATAACGTTTCTGGAGATGCCGCCCACTCCAACCCAAAAGCCGTTAGACAACAACAAAATATCTGACCAGGACCGGCGTGCGGCGTTGCGTCACCCTGACCTGCAGCAATTGCGCGAGCTGGAGGATGCAAGACGGGCAGGCTCTCCGCAAGCCATGCAGGCGCCCGCTGCCCAAAGCCCGCCAGCAGGACAGCAGGCTCAACAAAACCAGCAGGCGCAGGCGCAGCAACCTCAGCAGCCCACGCAGCAGCAATCGGATAACACCATGGCGCACCTGGAGCAACCGCAAACGATTGCGCGAAACAACGCCAACAATCCGTTTGCAACGGCGGCTTCAGCGGGATCTGTAATTGAGCAGGCGGCGCGGGCTTCGGCGGAGCGGCACACGCTCAGCGGCACGACCGGTGACTACGGAATAGGTCCGTCGGCGCAACCTACAAAACTGCGTAACGATGTAGACGTGCTCAGCGACACCATGGGGGTGGATTTTGGTCCATACCTCAAGCGCGTATTAGATAGCCTCCGCCAGAATTGGTATGAACTGATCCCAGAAGAGGCGCGCCCGCCGCTGATGAAATCGGGCAAGGTCTCGATTGAATTTGCCATCACCAAAAATGGCTCGGTCGCCGGCATGCACCTGGTTTCACCTTCCGGCGATGTGGCGCTCGATCGCGCCGCCTGGGGTGGAATTACCGGCTCGAATCCATTCGAGCCTTTGCCGCAGGAATTTCACGGACAGTACCTCGCATTACGTATCCACTTCTTTTACAATCCGCAGAAGAGCGACCTTCGTTAGAAACAGTTCCAAGCTGCAAGCTCCAAGGAAACTCACTTATGCCCGCCGCTAAACGCCAGAACACGCTCGGATTGATTCTGATTGCACTGCTCATACTCCTGTTTACCCTGGCGCGATTCTGGAGGGCGATCCACTGGAACAATCACTGATGGCAGAGAGCGAAGCTGCGCATCAGGCTTTGCCGCAAAAGCCGATTCCGCTGCTGGTCGTGATCCTGGGGCCGACAGCTTCGGGCAAGACCGCGCTTTCGCTCGCGCTGGCACAGCGATTTCACGGAGAAATTGTCAATTGCGATTCGGTGGCGGTCTACCGCGAATTTGAAATCGGAACGGCCAAACCCACCAAGGCAGAACGCGCACTCGTTCCCCATCATCTTCTCGACATCGTGTCGCCTACGGAGCCGTTTACCGCGGGCGATTACTCGCGCTGTGCACGCACAGCATTGCACCAGATCAGGCAACGCGGAAGCTTGCCCATCGTGGTGGGAGGCACCGGACTCTATCTGCGCGCCCTGCTGGAGGGGCTGTTCGCCGGCCCGCCACGCTCGGAAGAATTGCGGGAGCGGCTGCGGCGGCGCGCAGAAGAAAAAGGCGGGGCATATCTGCATCGCATTCTGCGAAGGCTTGACCCGGCTGCGGCGGCGAAGATTCATCCTAATGATGCCGCCAAGCTGGTGCGCGCGGTTGAAGTGTGCCTCGCGGCGCAGCAGCGCATGAGCGAATTGTGGCAGCGCGGACGCGATCCGCTCACCGGATTTCGCGTGCTGCGCCTGGGTCTTGACCCTGAACGCAATGCGCTGTATGAACGCATCAATGAGCGCGCCCGCCGGATGTTCGCAGCAGGGTTAATCGAAGAAACTCGCCGCTTGCACGAGCAATACGGCGAGACCGCAACACCGCTGGCCTCCCTGGGATATAAGCAAGCTATGCAATTCCTTCGCGGCGAAATAGATCGTGAGCAGGCCCTGGTGGCGGCGCAGCAGGCCCACCGCAACTACGCCAAGCGGCAGATGACCTGGTTCCGGCGCGAAGCGGAGGTCCACTGGTTCAAAAATTTTGGAGATGATGCCCAGATGCAGAGCGAAGCGGTGGTTTTTGTGGAAAAGTTTGTGGAAAAGTAGGTGAGAAATAGCCAGGTCGTAGCCCTTTCGTAATCCTCAGCTTTGTGCAACCAACATGGAACAGCGGTAATCTCATATGTATGAGGTTGCCTCGATGGAATTCCCCGCCACCGCCATTTCGGACCCGACTGAACTTACCAGCCGGTTGCGACGCGTCACTGAAGAACTGCGAGTTATTCAAGAAGATCTTTATCAAGTTTCCGCTTACAATCCTCTAAAATCCAACCCCATGGGAAAAGAAGAGCACTTGCAGATGGTGAACTCGCTGCTTGATCTCACATTGCTTACCGACCTGAAGGTGGTGGTAGACCATTTGCGTCAGATCTTGCGCACTTATATGGACACCTTGTCAGACCAGTTGGCCAATAATAAGGACTATCCTTTAGAGGTGTACCGGGTGCAACGCACCACCGAAGCCCTGCGCTTGCTGCACCAGGGCGCCCAGGAGCTTGCCGAAGGCGAGCTTGCCCGAGGACTCTCTTTCATTGAGCGCATTGATTCGTTGGTCGAGCGGCAATTGCATCCCGAAGAACCGCAGGCGTAAAAAACGCCGCTTATCCAGCCATGAGATGTGTGTGGGCAAGATGCCCACAACACGACAGCCGGCGAGACGCCGGCGCTACGGAACAGCCAAAAATTCCCCGATGACGAACATGCAGTAATTCTGCTATTGTCGCCATCATGTACAAGCGCCTGACAAGATTATTGAGTTCTACAAAAAAGACATGGCCCGCTATGGGAAAGTACTTGAGTGCAAGGGATCGAGCTATAACGCAGGAGCG
>Ga0207127_10210_pt1 | contig 13925 bp, 14 predicted proteins | sample Alteio_BWMinHeat_17_FD_153574 | JGI IMG/M metagenome (GOLD analysis project Ga0207127, IMG submission 153574) | Enriched cells from forest soil in Barre Woods Harvard Forest LTER site, Petersham, Massachusetts, United States -... | ecosystem: Environmental > Terrestrial > Soil > Temperate forest >...
GAATCTGGGCTGAGTCGGCGATCACGGCAATGCCCCAGATCAGCGACAGACCTACCAGCAACATTGAGTGGTGAAAGACCAGAGCCGCTATCAGACAGCAGATTGAACTGCTCACCATGGCGATGATCGTGACCCATGCCCGCTGGGAAACTCGCGCTTCAGCGCTCTGATCTTGCAGGCGATCGCTGGCGGCGCCCGCCCATACACAGCCGATGGCGCCGATGCCGATGGCACCCGCCGCGTAGGCTTCATACTTCGAGCGCGACCAACCGGCGGAAGCGGCAAAGATCACGGCAATCCATCCCCACATGCTGTATAGCTCCCACATGTGACCGAGATAGCCGAGGTTGGCCAGTCGCAAACGCCGGTTACGGACAATCTCCAGCATTTGGCTGGGATCGAAGCGCGATTGCGGCATGGCATACGGACCCTCATGCACGCCGAACAAGACGATGAACGCTCCGACGACCGCCTGCACACTGCCCAGAAGCACAACGTTACGCCATGAGATGCCGCCTAAAGAGTTGACGGCATGAGGTACGGCCGAGCCGACAGTAAGCGCGCCGATCATGATGCCGAGAGCAAGACCGCGTCCGCGCTGAAACCATCCGGCAATGATCTTCATGCCAACGGGATAAACGCCGGCAAGGAAGAAACCGGTTGCGCCGCGAAAGAGGATTGCCGGCACGGGATCCTGAGCGACAAAAGCAAATGCCGCATTCGAAGCGGCAGCCAGCAGCGCGGAAACGAAAAGAACGCGGATCGGGTTGAAGATGTCTGGAATATTGAAGAGGGCAAAGAAGATTGCGCCGAGGGAAAAGCCGATCTGTACGGCGATGGTAAGCCATGAGCCAAGCGCCAATCCGGACTGCCACAGCTTTGTCACCTGGGGAAGCACGGCCGTGCCGGTAAACCACAATGACATGGCCAGCAGTTCCGCGATCGAGAGCAAAAGAAGAACCCGCCGGGTGGAACTGCCACGGCGGGTCTGATCAATGGTAACGGTTGACACTAGCTCTTCATTTTCCTACGTTCACAGGATACGACGACGGCACTGGGATCAACCGCGTCTTTGTCAGTGTGCATCTCCGCGATCTTGCCTTCCTTATCAATCAGGAAGGTCACGCGGCGAGCTGCTTTGTACTGCGGGTTGTAGATTCCGTACTGCTGCGTTACCTCGCCACCCCAGTCACTGAGCAGCGGGAAGGTGACGCCGATTTTTTCTGCCCATGCGGCATTGCTGAACGTGCTGTCCATGCTTACACCCAGAACCTGGGTGTCTGCGGCTTCCAGCTTTTGTACATTCTGCTGGAACGCCTGCATTTCCTTGGTTCAACCACCGGTAAAGGCGAAGACATAAAACACAAGGGCAACATTCTTCTTGCCGCGATAGTCGCTGAGTTTAACTTCTTTGCGGTTTTGATCCAGAAGCTTGAAGTCAGGAGCCATTTCACCGACTTTAAACTTTGGTTCAGGAGGGGCATCTTTCTTTTCGCCTTGCGCCCACAGACGTGTTGCTGTCTGCTGGGCCAACAGAGCGAACATACAAAGCATAATCACTAATGACAATTTCCGCATGGTCACTTTCCTTATGTGATTCGTTGGACTTCGAATCGCTAATAAGCCTATATTCGCTGCCTAGTTCAGGTCAACGTCTACCAGAGGCGTTCCCGGCAAATTGGGCTTTGGTTCGCAAGATACTGGAGCAATTACGTTCCCTGAATATAGAAATGTAAAGAGGATGTGGATGCTGGCATCTTCAGTTCACGCGGAGGCAATCATGAGACGGATGAGTGCGTTAGTGGTATTGGTTCTGGCGAGCGCCGGACTCGCTCTGGGGCAAAATGCTCCGACCTATGGAATTCAACCGAATACTATTTACTCCGGTGCAGACGGGAAGTTTGAGTCGGCGCCGGATACGGCTGTTCTGCAGATGGAAATTGCTTCCCAGCAGGACACATCGAAAGCCGCGTACGATAAGGTCGCCGCGGCGGCTACCAGCGTGCGAAACGTATTGCGTAATAACGGGATTGAACCCAAGACAGCGGAGATTGCGAACTACTCCGTTCAGCCGATCTATGACTGGAAAAATCCCAAACGCAAAGTGATCGCGTACCGTGTGGTCTCGAGCGTGAAACTAAAGATCCATGACTTCAATAAGATCGGCGCGCTTACGGAGCAACTGGCCGCCATTGATGAGGCCTCCAACCAGTCGGTTGAATACACGCTGGAAGAGATTGAGCAGGCCAAAGCCAAAGCATCTGAAGATGCGCTGAAGAAAGCACGCAATCAGGCAAACGCGGTTGCCGTGGCGGGTGGAAGGACGTTGGGTGAGCTGGTGTACGCTTCCGTGGACGTGAATCAGCAGCAGATTGTACCAATGGTTATGCGAAACGCAGGTATGGCGAGGACGGCAGCAGCGGAGGTTGCTCCCCCGACCGCCGAGTTCACGCCGCAGACCGTAACGATTAACGCACACGTGAATGCCTTGTTCGCGTTGAAATAAACATTGATTGCCGCGATCTCACGATCCGAAATGGCGATGACTCAAGTGTTTCGGAATGCACTAGCCTTGGGGCATTATTCTGGGGCATTGTTTGTATCGGGAATGCATGCCCGGTAAGAGCTGCTTAATGTTGGCCGATGGCAGAGTAGGGTGCAGACCGTGCGGCGCATTCTCCAATCTACATTCTTAAGAAACAATTCTTACTCACTCACTCGTGGAAAAATTTCCCTGAGCAGGGAATTACTACCAGGCCAAGCCCCGGATCGTCTCAGTAACTCCTTTATTTTCAATCACCAACAATTGGCAAGGGGAGTGCAATAAGAGAGAACAGACGAAGTGGCGCGCATCGGGGCGCTTTCGAGGACCTAACGGCCAGAGGTCCTGAGAAAGTGCCTCGTTGCTTTTTCCGGCACTTTCAGACCAGCTGGACCTTTTCTCGCAGATCAATTCCCGCCCGCCTTAAGATTGAGGCAATCTCCTCATCGTTCAACCTGGTAGCGTCATATTCCACGCGAATCGTTTTTTCCTTCTCGTCAAAGTTGATCTTGCGGACGCCATAGACTTCCCAGGCATTGTTCATGGCCATCATCTGTTTTTCGCCTGGCGGCATTCCATATCTGAAAACCACATCCAATAAAGTCATTCATTTCCTCTGATCGCGCTTCCATGCCTGGCATGGAGCTGGTTGTAGGGGTGAATCTCCACTCCAATATAGAACAACTTCGCAGGCGGATGCAGTTGTGGACACCGGCGTTTTGACATCAATACCCCCTGGGGGTATATTGAGACAGGAAGACAGGGAGCGAGTCAGAGCATGGCAACCAGAAAAAAAGGCAAGTCGACGCATCACTCTCCCGCACATGCACTGCATGTGGCTACCGGAATCAAGGAGAACATGCTGTTGCGGCTGCGCCGCGTTGAGGGCCAGGTTCGGGGCATACAGAAGATGGTGGAGGAAGAACGCTATTGTCCCGATGTACTGACGCAGATGTCGGCGATCCACGAATCATTGCGGTCGGTAGAGCGCATCCTGATGAAGAACCATCTCCAGCACTGCGCCACCGAAGCTCTGCGATCCGGCGACGAGAGCAAAGCGCAAAAGACCTATGACGAACTCACTGAGCTTTTCTACCGGCACGCGCGCTAAGGGCAGAAGCCATTCATGGAAACGTTAAACAAATCGGTAAGAGACGATGTTTGCAACATGCAGGTGGATCCCGCAAAGGCCGTGGCAACGGCTGAGCATGAAGGAAGGAAGTATTACTTCTGCAGTCGAGGTTGCGAACAGAAGTTCAGGGAATCTCCAGAGCGCTATCTGAACGCTGACAGAGAACAGATGGAAGGCGACCATCAGTCGGGAACGGGAAAAGTGCAGGACGTTGTCTGTGGGATGTGGGTGGATCCCACCAAAGCGCGCGGAAAAGCCGAGTATGGCGGTAAGACGTTTTATTTCTGCAGTCCGCGTTGCGAAGAGAAGTTTAGAGCCGATCCCGAGCGGCTGTCGCAACCGAAGCCGGGTGCCGGCCTGGTGCAGTTAGGAGGAATCGCAGCCGCAAAACCGGTTGTCTATTTAGCGGCGGACAAAACGCCAGGGAAGTCTGCGGACGGCAACGACAGCTTCGAGAAAAAGGGCATCGTGACCTACGTTTGCCCCATGGACCCGGAAGTCCGCGAAAGTAAGCCAGGGGCGTGCCCGAAGTGTGGCATGGCTCTTGATGCCGAAGCCGTGCAGTACACATGTCCGATGCACCCGCAGATTGTGCGGGCCGGGCCGGGCACGTGTCCGATATGTGGCATGGCGCTGGAGCCGCGAACAATTGCCCACGCGCACCATGTAGAAGACGATTCGGAGCTGCGCAGCATGACCATGCGTTTCTGGACCGGCGTGGCACTCAGTGTACCGTTGCTGATTCTGTCCATGGGATCGATGTTGGAGGGCAGCCCCCTGCATTCTGTACGTGCTTCGATACTGAATTGGACACAACTCGCGCTGGCAACACCGGTAGTCTTGTGGGGTGGCTGGCCTTTCTTTCAGCGTGGCTGGAACTCCATCGTCAACCGTTACCTCAACATGTTCACGCTGATTGCGCTGGGAACGGGCAGCGCCTATCTCTACAGCCTGGTGGCAACCGCCGCGCCGAATCTGTTTCCGTCTACGTTTCGAGGGCATGGCGGAAGCGTTGAAGTTTATTTTGAAACCAGCGCGGTGATCGTAACTCTGGTGCTGCTGGGGCAGGTGCTGGAATTGCGCGCGCGGAAACAGACCGGTTCAGCGATACGCGCGTTACTTGATCTCACGCCCAAAACGGCGCGGCGCGTGGGACCGGATGGCGGTGATGAAGAAATACCTCTCGACCAGATTGCGCATGGCGATCGCCTGCGTGTGCGCCCGGGTGATCGCGTGCCGGTGGACGGGACAATTGTGGAAGGGAAGAGCTCGGTGGATGAGTCGATGGTTACGGGGGAATCCCTGCCTATCGAAAAGACTGCTGGAGCGAGAGTGATCGGCGGCACTGTGAACCAGAATGGCTCATTCGTCATGCGGGCGGATAGGCTCGGTTCGGAAACTTTGCTGGCGCAGATTGTCCGCATGGTGGCCGAAGCACAGCGCAGCCGCGCTCCCATACAGGCTTTGGCAGACAAAGTGGCCGGCTACTTTGTGCCTGCGGTCATTGCCGTCGCCGTGCTTACATTTGTCGTGTGGGCGGTGTTTGGTCCTGAACCGCGCTTTGCTCATGGCCTGGTTAACGCTGTGGCTGTACTCATCATTGCTTGTCCATGCGCGTTGGGGCTGGCTACGCCCATGGCAGTGATGGTCGGCACCGGACGTGGCGCACACGCGGGCGTGTTGGTGAAGAACGCTGAAGCGCTGGAGACCCTGGAGAGGGTTGATACGCTGGTATTCGACAAGACAGGAACACTGACGGACGGAAAGCCGCAACTGACGTCAATCCATGCAACCAGCGGGTTCAACGATATCGACCTGCTGACTTTGGTGGCTGCGGTTGAGAGATTGAGCGAGCATCCCATTGCTTCTGCCATTGTTCAAGGCGCGGAACAACGCCGCTTGAAGGTCCCAGGTGCGCAAGACTTTGAATCCGCCACAGGCCAGGGCGTTGTGGCGATCGTGACGGGTCTGGAAGTTGCGGTGGGTACTGCCGAGTTTCTTTCCGGGCGCGGAGTCGAACTAACCGGCGTAACGTTGCGGGCGGAAACCCTTCGCCAAAATGGAGCAACTGTCGTGCTGGCAGCAGTTAACGGCACAGCGGCTGGCTTGATCGCTGTTTCAGATCCCATCAAGGCTTCCGCCCCTGAAGCGCTGGCCATGCTGCGCTCGACTGGCTTGAGGCTGGTGATGATCACCGGAGATAACAAATCCACCGCGCAAGCGATAGCCAGGAAGTTGGGGATTAATGACTTTGAAGCCGAAGTTCTTCCTGAGCAGAAGGCTGCCGCCATCACAAAGCTGCAAGCTGAGGGACAAATCGTTGCCATGGCCGGAGACGGCGTGAATGACGCGCCTGCGTTGGCTCAGGCTGACGTCGGCATTGCCATGGGAACTGGCACTGACGTTGCCATTGAGAGCGGCGACATCACGCTGGTTAAGGGTGATCTGCGCGCTATTGCGCGTGCCCGCAATCTCAGCCGGGCCACAATGAGAAACATCCGGCAAAATTTGTTTTTTGCCTTTATCTATAACCTGCTGGGAGTCCCACTGGCGGCCGGAATTTTGTATCCGTTCTTCGGGCTGTTGCTGCAGCCGATCTTCGCGGCCGCCGCCATGAGTTTCAGTTCAGTTTCGGTCATTGCCAATGCGTTACGGCTTCGCAACGCAAAGCTCTAGTTATTTGCTGGCGGACGTACTGGGCGCAAAGCTTACCGCCTGCGCCGTGTACAAATCCGGCAGAGTCTTCTGCAGATGATCAATCTTCGGCAGATCATTGATGGCGATGTAGGGCTGGTTGGGATGCTGCTTCAGATAGTCCTGGTGATAGGCTTCCGCCGGGTAAAAGCCCTTGTATGCGGTTACCTGCGTGACGATTGGACCGCCGAAGACCTTGGCTTGATCGAGTTGATTGATATAGGCCTGCGCTATGCGCTTCTGCTCGTCATCACCATAGAAGATCACGGAACGATATTGGGTGCCGTCATCCGGACCCTGCCGATTCAGCTCAGTGGGATCGTGTGCCACGGAGAAGAACACCTTCAAGAGTTGGCCCAATGAAACTTTGGACGGATCGTAAACGATCTTCACTGACTCCGCGTGTCCCGTGTTTCCGGAGCTTACAGTTTCATATTCCGCCGTATTGGCGGCTCCGCCCGAATAGCCCGAGGTCACTGAGGTAACGCCTTTCACATGCTGGAATACACCCTGCACGCCCCAGAAACATCCGCCGCCCAGAACCAGTGTGGCTGAACCGCCGGTTTTTGCCAGCGGCGTATCAACAGCAGGATCAGGAACACGGACAGCGGCCCGGGATGAACTGCAAGCCGCAGCCAGAGCGAGGCTGAAAATAGCGAGACTGCGAAAGAAATTCTTAAACATGTGCCTCCTTCAGGAGTGCTTGATGAAATTGAGTGACGCGGAGTTCATGCAATAACGCTGGCCAGTCGGTTTGGGCCCGTCGTCAAATACATGACCAAGGTGCGCGTCACAGCGATGGCAGGAAACTGCGTTACGCTGCATGCCAAAGGAGCGGTCACTGCTGGTAGAAACATTTTCTTCCGCGATTGGCTGATAGAAACTGGGCCAGCCGGTGCCGGATTCAAACTTGGTGGAGGAATCGAACAAAGCTGTACCACAGCATACGCAGCGATAGAGACCTTTATCATGTTCGTTCCAGTATTTGCCGGTAAAAGCCATTTCAGTATCGTCATGGCGGGTGATGTCAAAAGCGTTAGGCGTGAGCTGTTTGCGCCATTCCGCTTCACTCTTGCTAACCTTGGGAACCTTGACGGTTCCTTGGCGTTCGCCGGAATCGGAAAATTCCACGATGGTAACTTCCTGAGGCGTCGATGTTGATGCCTCTGCGGATTGCATTTCGTCTGTATGAGTTTTGCGCATGGAAAAAATGTATATACCTCCGCCGATCACCAAAGCAGAACCGAGGAATGCCCGGCGCGTGACTTTGCTGGGCTCGGAGCCGCTTGATTTGGGATCGGTAATCATTCTTATAACTCGAATCAGGATCTAGACCCGATAGTCTAAACCCGGGGTGCCACGCGTTCATCCTCTGAGATTCAGATCATCGCAATAAGTTTCACTCTGGGTACGAGATTCCGGTGGCAATCGGATTTAGTTAGAATTCCTGGATGACATCATCCCCCAACCCGTTCGGCGTGAAAGCCCTTGCGTTTGATGTATTTGGAACCACCGTAGACTGGCGCGGTTCGCTGATTCGAGAGGCAGAGGAGTGGGGAAGGCCGCGCAACGTGCAGATTAACTGGGCCGAATTTGCGGACCGCTGGCGCGCCGGCTATGCTCCCGCCATGGACCAGGTCCGCAAAGGACAAATTCCGTGGATGAATCTGGACCAGATGCACCGCGGGATTCTGAACAAACTCTTTGATGAACTAAAAATTACAGGCGTGAGTGAAGATGAGAAAGAACACTTCAATAAAGTCTGGCATCGCCTTTATCCCTGGCCGGATTCGGTTGCCGGGCTCAGCCGCCTCAAGAGGAAGTTTATTCTGTCCACGCTTTCGAATGGGAATGTATCGCTGCTTGTCGACATGGCAAAGTTCGCCGGACTGCCGTGGGATACGGTGCTGTCCGCAGAAATATTCCGTCACTACAAGCCGGATCGCGAAACATATCTTGGCGCCGCTGAGTTGCTGGGATGCAAACCGGGCGAGGTCATGATGGTGGCAGCCCACCCAAACGATCTGCGGGCTGCGGCCAAACTGGGATTGCGAACGGCGTTCGTACCCCGACCGCGCGAGCATGGTGACAGAAATCCGGACGCAACGAGCGATACGGACTTTGACATCATTGCGATTGACTTTATTGAGCTGGCAGAAAAGTTGGAGTGTTGATGACCACAATTGTTTTCAGAAACACATCGTCATTCCGACGACCGTGCCTGAGAACAAAATTCAGCTATAATCGCCGCCCGAGGGGACATCCATAGTGAAATCATTTCTCGCGGTAGCCATTGTTTTAACGCTCACGCCATTCGTCAAAGCTCAAACATCATCTTCGATGCCGGGCTCTGAAGAAGGCAAAGTAGTGCGTTATGACTTAAAGATGAACGAGTTGAAGTATACCTACGCGGCGTCATACCAGCCGGTGGCCAGGTTGAAGTCTGGCAACATTCTGGAAACCAATACCGTCGATTGCTTTGGTAATGCGATCAAGAAGCCCGGCGACACACTGGACATGGCGCCTGGAGACAATCCCTTGACGGGACCGTTCTTCATCGAAGGGGCGGAGGTTGGTGACACTCTGGCCATCAAGATTCTGGACCTGCAAGTGGACGGCAATCAGGGCATTGGCGCGCTGGCGCCGGGATTTGGCGCCATCAATTCCACCAACTACACACCCATGTTGAACCCGGCAATCAAAGAGAAGATCTGGTTCTACCCCATCGATCATGCTTCCAACACCGCCACGTTCCAGGCGCTGGATTCCAAATACACGGTGAAGATTCCCCTGCATCCGTTCTTTGGCTGCATCGGCGTTGCGCCGGCCGGCGGCGAAGCGCGCAGCTCAATTGTGCCGGAAGCGTTCGGGGGCAATCTGGATTCACCTGAAGCCAGTGTCGGCAATACAGTTTATTTTCCGGTGAACACGCCGGGAGCGATGCTCTTTCTGGGTGATGGTCATGCCGCCATGGGCGACGGCGAAGTTGCCGGGACCGCCATTGAAGTGCCGTTGCGCGGCAGGGTGCAGGTGCACCTGATCAAGAAGCACAAGATCAGCTGGCCACGTTTTGAAAACGATGAATACATCATGACCGTCGGCGCATATCGCCCTGTGGATGACGCGTTGAGAATCGCGTTTACCGAGCTGGTGGGATGGATTCACGCTGATTACGGCCTGTCTGAGATGGACGCGTATGAGCTGCTATCGAAGGTGGCGGAGATCCATTTGAATGAGATGGTGGACCCGAATTATGTAGTGGTGGCGAAGATCAAGAAAAGCTTCCTGCCGAAGCCGGTGGGTGCGGGCAAATAAGCTCTTTGTCGCTTCGCTGGCGCTACGCTCCTGCCTGCGGCAGCGTGGTATTGGGTCCTTTCTCCAGCGTACCCAGCGTTTATCCCTCGTTCCGCGCTGCGGAACTCGGGAACACGCTGGGCTAACTTGTGGTCGCGCCTACGGCGCTCTGTGTATGGGCAGCCCTGAAGAAAAGTATGGCGATCCGCGAATGAGTTGCGAATTAGATTTCCGCAAGGGTAGGGTTCTCTCTCATTCGCAGCCCTGAAGAAAAGTATGGCGATCCGCGAATTAGATTTCCGCTTCCGAATTAGATTTCCGCAAGGGTAGGGATCCTTCGCTGCGCTCGGGACAAAAACCTGCGGAAATCTCTTCAATACGCTCGGGACAAAAAAACTACAGAGATCCCTCGCTGTGCTTGGGATTCAAAACAACTTTGTTTAGATTCTCGTAGCGGTAGGGATCCCTCGCTTTGCTCGGGATAAAAAGTAAGATTACAACTTGTTGACGTAATCCACGAATTCGCTGCTTTCCCAGTGTTGCGGGCCACTCAGCTTGCGGCGAACATTGAAGTTACGGTCGATGATGAAAGTCTCGGGCTGGCCCGTGGTGCGATAGAGGGCGGCGCTCTCGGCAGATTCGTCGCGAACGGTCAGGAAATCAATTTTGTGGCGCAAAAGGAATTCATGGTACGCGGCGTCACTCTTGTCCGTGCTTACAGCCAGGACCACAGCATTGGGTCCAAGCTTTCGCTGGAACTGGGCCAAAGAAGGCATCTCTTCAATGCAGGGTGCACACCAGGTTGTCCAGAAATTCAGGACGATGATTTTGCCCTTGAAGTCATGCAATGAAACGGTCTTATCCGAGTCTTTTACGGTGAAGTCCTTGGCCGGGCTACCCACCAGACCAGGGTTGGGTGAATCTGTGCACGCGCACAGCAGGAGCGGCAAGGCCAGCAGAAATAGTCGCAGGCGTTTCACACGCCTATAATAAACCGGTTCTCATGGATTCAGACCGTACAAAAGTAACCGTGCGCGTGATTATTCCTGCCCGCAATGAGGAGGCTTGTCTTGGGCGATGTCTTGGATCGCTGGTTACGCAGGGTGGAATCCCATTTGAGATAGTGGTCGTAGACGATAACTCAACGGATCACACGCGAGATGTGGCGTCAGGCTTCCACACGGTAGAGATTCTTACAGCAACAGAGCCTGTGCAGGGTATCAACGGCAAATGTAACGCGTTGATCATAGGCGCCAAAGCAGCCCACGCAGAATGGCTTCTGTTTACTGACGCTGATACCGTTCATCTTCCCGGATCTCTGGCAGCGGCCGTGGCTGACGCAGAAAGAGAACATGCCGACCTGCTTTCTTACTCGCCGGAGCAGGAAACGGGCGCATGGTATGAAGACATGCTGATGCCACTGGTGTTTGCTGAACTGGCGCGAACCTACGATACGGCTGGTGACGACGACCGCGGCCGGCCGGCAGCGAACGGGCAATACATTCTGGCCAGGCGTGAAATCTATGAGTCGCTGGGAGGGCATGGCGCCGTAGCGAACAAGGTGCTGGAAGATGTTGAACTCGCTAAGCTTTTCCGTAATGCCGGCCACAAGATTTACTTTCGCTATGGCAAAGGACGTGTGCGCACGCGCATGTATCGCAGCTTTGCCGCCATGTGGGCTGGGTGGACGAAGAATCTGGGGCTGTTATTCCCGAATGCTGCGTCTCTGGCAACCTTCCGCGCGATGGAATTTATTGTGGTTTGCCTGTCACTTGTTTTCGGATTGCAGCTCTATATCCATGGGAGACACACCGAAGGCGAAATTGCCCTTGCCGTCGGATTGGCCGTGCTGCTTCAGTTTTGGTTGCGGGTACGGCAGGCCCACTTCCCATGGAATGCTAACCTTTTAAGTTTCTTTGGCTTGCCGGTGTTTGCCGCTCTTTTGTGGCGATCAGTTTACTGCCTGAATGTGCGTGGCACTGTAACATGGAAGGGAAGAAGTTATCCTAATTCAGCACCCTGAACCCTATGGCGGGGGGCGAGACAAATATTGAATGGTCTATCTCACCAGGAAAGCAGAGTTTTCAGCATCGCATTCATACCACAACCCGGAATTTTCACCGGAGGAGAACCGCCGCATTTTTGGTAAATGCAATAACCCGCATGGCCACGGGCATAATTACACGCTTGAAGTGACTGTGAAGGGCCAGGTGAATGGGCGGTCAGGCTTTGTGGTTGACCTGAAACAACTCAAAGACATCATGAACAGGGAAGTAATCGAGGTATTGGACCATCGTTTCCTGAACAAAGAAATCGCGGAATTTGCCAATATCATTCCTACTACGGAGAATCTGGCTATCGATATATGGAACCGGCTGCGGACCAAGCTGAAGGCGGCGGAACTGCATCGCGTTCGCGTGTATGAAACGCCGGACCTTTTTGTCGATTATTTTGGAGAGGCATGAAAGCCTATCTCACACGTCGATACTGGTTCTCCGCATCCCATCGTCTGCACTGTAAAGATATGTCTGAGGCGGAAAACAAAGAGGCCTACGGCAAGTGCAACAACCCGCACGGACACGGGCATAACTATTCCGTGGAAGTCACGGTGGCCGGGCAGGTTGACCCGAAAACCGGCATGGTCTGTAATCTGGCTGACATGGACTCATTTGTGCATGAAAAGATATTGCAACGTTTTGACCTGGAAAACCTCAATACATTGAGTGAATTTCAAGGTGTGGTCCCCACCACGGAAAATCTGTGCGTGGAGCTATACGGCATTCTGGAAAACGGATTTAGGCACGCTGCGGTAGAGAAAGTGCGCGTGGAGGAAACAATGCTCAATTCGTTTGAGTATGCCGGAGGAAGGGAAGCACGCCATTAGGAGCCGTGGTGTCCACTGGAGTCAATTTGAAGAAGGTTTCTGAAACATCGCTTGCAGCCGCCAACACGCAGGACTTGCTGCGCGAACTGCTGGTCCGCCTGGGAGAAGATCCGGACCGCGACGGCCTGATGAAGACACCGGAACGCATGCAGAAGGCGCTGGAGTATCTGACCAAGGGATCAAAGGAAGACCCAAACAGCGTGTTGACTGACGCGTTGTTTGACGTGAGCTATGACGAGATGGTCATTGTGAAAGACATTGAGATGTTCAGCCTGTGTGAACATCACATTCTTCCGTTCTTTGGAAAAGTCCACGTCGCCTACATTCCCAATGGGAAAGTGGTGGGCCTGAGCAAGATTCCCCGCCTGGTGGATATCTTCGCGCGTCGACTGCAGATCCAGGAACGCCTCACCGTGCAGATCGCAGAGACGATTCAGGACGCGATCCAGCCGCTGGGAGTGGGCGTGGTAATTGAAGCACGCCATCTTTGCGTGATGATGCGCGGCGTGGAGAAGCAGCATTCGTCTGCGGTGACGTCGCATATGCTGGGAACCTTCCGCAGTTCCGACAAGACGCGGGAAGAATTTCTGTCTCTGATCAGGAACGGCAAGAACGGAAATTCTTTCTAGATGGCCCCAGAAAAGATGCCCGAAGCAAACCTGGCCGAGGAGAGCCCGTCTAAAAAAATTGCCGTCATCACGGGCGGAAGCCGCGGCATCGGGCTGGCGATCGCGAAGAAGTTCGCCGAGGCGAAATACGACGTCATCATTCTGGGCAGGGAAGCCGCGAGGCTAAAGTCCGCGATCGATCAGTTAAATGTGCGGCACCTGTTGGCTGAGTCCAAGGTGTGTGACGTGAGGCTTCCGGGGAGTGTAGAAGCTGCCTTTCAGCAAATCGCTGCAGAACATACCCGAATCGACGTGCTGGTGAATAACGCCGGAGTTGCGCACGCCCTGGCGCCGGCGCAAAAGCTGTCGCTCGATATCTGGAAAAAGGTGATTGACACCAACCTGACGGGCATGTTTCTGGTCACACAGGCAGCGTTGCCGCTGATGCGTTCCGGCAGCACTATCGTAAACAATCTGTCCGTTGCAGCGATCCAGCCATTTGCCGGCATGTCAGCGTATAACGCTTCAAAATATGGCGCTTATGGATTCACACAGGCGTTGCGCGAGGACTTGCGTAAGGCAGGGATACGGGTGGTGGCGCTGATGCCGGGCGCAACAGATACGGAGATATGGGGTCAGTTCTGGCCGGATGCGCCGCGGGGAAAGATGGTCTCCCCTCAGGCAGTGGCGGAAGCGGTATTACACGCCGTATCGGCGCCGGCCAATGCTTCGATTGACGAGATCCGCCTGGGCCCGGCGTCCGGGGTGCTT
>Ga0207127_10211_pt1 | contig 13918 bp, 9 predicted proteins | sample Alteio_BWMinHeat_17_FD_153574 | JGI IMG/M metagenome (GOLD analysis project Ga0207127, IMG submission 153574) | Enriched cells from forest soil in Barre Woods Harvard Forest LTER site, Petersham, Massachusetts, United States -... | ecosystem: Environmental > Terrestrial > Soil > Temperate forest >...
CTTGGTTGTCGGAGCCGTAGCGGAGGCCGGCTTCGGCGCAGGAGGAGCCGGTACACCGGAGGTGACATTGTAGGCATCCACGATGGCCTTGGTGATGTTGGTGGATTGTGCCGCCCACAGCACCGGGGTCTGAGGGCTGGATACATCCACAATCACTCCGAACCCGTTGTCCTTGGCATATTTATCGAGCGTGGCATAGACCTTGTTGCCCAGGGTTTTGAGGATATCGTTCTTCTGCGACTCGAAGTCGCTTTGCGCATCTTCATAGACACGCTGCAGGTTCTTCTTCTTGGTATCGAGCTGCTTGGCCAGGTTGGCGCGGGCATCTTCGTTCAGCTTCTCGCCCTGGGTATCGAACTGTTTCTGCAGATCATCCACTTCTTTGCTCAAACCTTGCAGCTCGGTCTGCTTGGGTTGGAATTTGGTAGTGAGATTGTTGAATTCGCGCTGGCCTTCGTTGGTAGCCAGGATGGCGGTTTGAATATCAATCACGCCGATTTTGGTGCTGCTACCACCAGGGGCCGCGGCAGTGCCGCCCTGCGCGAAAAGTGATGCTGACGCCAACAGGGTCAGCATAAGAAATGCTGCTTGATACGTGCGTTTCATTCGGTGTTTGCTACTCCTTAGGAATTCTGATCTTGATGTTACCGGGGCCGGAAAGCGATCCTGGGGATGCACCCTGTGCCCCTTCACGCGGGCTGTGCGCGACCACACACACACTACGCCGGTCCTCGGCGGTGGGCTGTGCAGATTAGGATTATAGCAACTCTCCGGCTTCCCAGTCACTACAACCAGGCCCCTTTTTATTGTAAAGAGTGTGTCCGACAAATGGCGCCCGGTGCTGGGAAAGCAGCCTTTTAAGAGGCAATCAAGCGTGTAAGCCGGCCCCGAAAGAAAGTCGTGCCCCCTCTACAAAACTGCAGCAACGACCGGCTTGCTTAGAAGGTTGTGCTGACGGTGAAGCGAAAGGTCTTGCGCGGGTCAGCCAACTTGTAATTGGGCGAAAAGGCCGCCAAAGAGTTCAGATATGTAAAATCGCCGGCCGCACCGGGAGGGAACATGTCGCGAGTAATCTGATTGGGTGTGTGCGTGAAGGTATCCATCGCCAGCGGATTAATAGCGTAGTAAATGCGGAAGGGCTGATTGATGATGGGCATCAGCACTTGCAGCTCCAATCCAGTGGACATGCGAGGCGTGAAGTTTGTTCCTGACACCGGCTTCAGGTCGGGAGAGAACGACGGTAGGACCCTGCCCTGGCAATTGAAGTTGACATCGAAGGTAGCGCAGCCGAAAGCGGTGGTGTTCAAATTATTGAGCTGGCTGGTGCTGAGGCGCAACTGCGATTGGCGGGCGATGAAATCAACGCCTGTATCCATAAAGGCCGCAATAGCCACGGGACCCACGATGGGAACGCGGTATTCCAAATTGGTTACCAGGCTGGTATCGCCTCCGGGAAAGGTAATGCGCTGAATGGGAACCGTGATAAGCACATTGCCACGAAGAGGATTGCTGGGATCAACCGGGACCGGCGTGCCATCGGGATTCGTCAGCGCGACGGTCGCCTTGTCGGGCAGGAATACAACCGGCGAAATTGCGCGGACGTCAAAGCCGCGAAGGTCGGTATCGCCGCCCAGGTAGAAGCGCTCGAGCGGCGGCGCCACAAGACCGCCGTACCCGCTAATAAATGATGCCTGGACGCGGTAGCCGATCACATTGCGATGATGGTTGACCGAAACAAATCGCTTATATTCCATCACCGGACGCACGGAGCGCACGTTGCCGCCCAATCCGGAAACTTCCAGGCCGGCAAATATGCTATGGCCTGAGCTTGGGCGCTGGTAATTGTCAATCGTGCTGACCGAAAACGTAGGAACGATCTTACTGGTGATCACGCCTTTTAACGCATCCGGTCCTGAAATGTTGCGGAATGCCAACGAGTCGAAGTATTGCTTGGAGGCATCACTGAATGTTTGGATGCTGGAATTTTCGAGCGTATAGCTGATGCCCAAGCGCTTCAAAGAGCGCCGCAAAGGATAACTCAACGAGGTACTGAAACCGGTTGTGGACTGAGTGAAATTCTGCAGGGTATTCAGGACGGTGGTGGGCAGGTTGAGCTGCTGTCCGAGTTGAATTGATGTCTGCTTGGCCTGATCAAACTGGTAACGTTGCGAGTAAACGCTGAAGCTAAGCTGCAGCGGCCGGTCGAAAAGATAAGGTTGGGTAAAACCGAACTGCACATTGCGTTCGCGGTTGCCGATATTGGCCGATATGGAGAGGGTTTCACCCAATCCAAAAAGGTTGTTGGTTTCGTAGTTCACGCCAACGAATCCGCCCGCCAGACCGCTCACGCCGCCGGTCAATCCAATGCTGTTTTTGCCTTTCTCTTTCAGCTTCAGCGTGATATCAATGGTGCCGTCTTTTTCGTTCTTTTTGATTTCGGCATCCTGCTCGGCCTTGATCTGCTCGAAGTATCCAAGCTGGTTCAGGCGCAGGATACCGAACTCCCACGCCCGCTGGTTGTAAACCTGGCCCTCTTCCAGGGGCAGCTCACGGCGAATCACTTTGTCGCGCGTGGTGGTGTTGCCCTGGAATTCAATGCGGCGCACATAGAACTGCTTGCCTTCATCAATATCAATGATAAGAGAGAGAAGTTTTTTGTCCTCGTCAATTTTTGTATCCGGCACCGGGGTAAAGTTGATGTATCCCAGGTCGCCATAAGCCTTGCGCATGTTCTCGATTCCCTTATGTACGCTCTCTGTATTAAAAATGTCTCCATCTTGCATAGGGAAGAGACCGCGCAGAGCCTTGGTGTTGGTAACCGCTTTATTGCCAGTGAAAGTAATACTGCCCAGACGATAGCGATCACCCTCTTCAATGGGCAGGGTGATATCCACTGCCTTACCCGGCCCGTGCTTGATTAAAGGTATGTTCAACAGGCCGCCTTTGGTGTCGCGCATTTTGGTTTGCGGGTCTCCCACTAGAGCCTTGAAATAACCCTTCACCTGGTAAGCCTGGCGGACCCGTTCGGCATCTTCTTCCAGCTTGCTGGAATCGAAGGTGCGCGCCATAAGATTTTCCAAAATAATCGAGCGCGGAATGCCGATGGGCTTCAAATTCTTCATCGCAGCGCGCAGCTCGCGGTCTTTGATGTGCTTGTTGCCGGTAAAGCGAATGGTCCCCACTTTGACCTTGGGGCCCTCTTTGACCACAAAGGTCACGCCTACGGCCGAAGGCGGAATAGGATGCACCTCGGTGCGGATCGTGGCGAACTGATGTCCGTGCTCGGCCAGAAGCTCTTTGATAGTGACTTCCGCTTTTTTCACCTTGGTGGGGTCATACTGGTTCTCCACGGAAAGGCCTACTTTGGCCTGCTTGAAGCGATCAAGCACATCGCTTTGGGAAACAGAGCTCAGGCCTTTGTATTCAATGGTGCGAATGGTGGGTTTTTCTCTTACGTAGATATGAAGGATCCAGCCTTTAGGGCTCTCCTCGCGTTCGAAACGGACATCGTCAAAATATCCCGTGTTCCACAGGGAGTTGAAGTCACGCTCCAGCGTTCCTTCATCGTAAACGTCACCTTCACGGGTAGCCAGACGGGCCTTAATGGTCTCGATAGGAATGCGGCGCTGGCCGTGAATCTGGATGCTCTGCACCAAGCCGGTTTCCTGCGCTCCGGCCATATGACCGATCAGCGCCACCAGGGACAACAATGCTGCTGCGGCCCGTGCCATTCCATTTCTTCGCATAATCGAATTTTTGCGGCATGCTCTGCAAACCGCAGCAATTACAGGACTTTTTAAAAGAAGGCCAGAAATATGAGGACCTCGACGTGGTATCAGGAAACGGTCATTATAAAGCAGATAGGTAGCCTAGGGCTACAACTTTGGTAACCGGGAGCCCCGTTCCTGTCCATCGTTAGACGCTAAAAAGTGGCCAAAGAGCTATTAATGCAAACGTAAAGAGTTTGATACCCAAGGCTTACCCAGCGCTTCGCGCTGGGCTAAACTCTCCGTCGCGCCTACGGCACTTGAGAACATGGAAGAAAGCAAGATACAGCAAGACTTAAACAAGACTTAAAAAGGTATAGCGCAGATACTTTCGGCTCGCTTCACTCAGGATTTCGCCAGCAGGCTCCCGCTACGCTCACTCCTGCTCAACGGCTCAACATCCACCAGAGTAGAGTAGAAGGTGGCGCCGCCACCGATATCCGTCAGCCGCTCGGAGGTGAGCACATTGATGCTCGCGGCATTGGGAGAGAGTTTGGCCCAATTCAGCCGGGTGGCAACCACGCCCTGCTGGGTCTGGCCGTTTACATGTGCCTTCAACACCACAGAACCGCGGTCATTGAATACCCTTATCTTGTCGCCCTCACGGATGCCCCGCGCCTTGGCGTCCTCCACATGGATTTCCAGCAGTTCGGTCTGCTCCATGGCCTGAATCGACGGCAGATTGCTGAAGGTAGTGTTTAAAAAATTATCGGCTTTGCGCGAGAGCAGCTCCAAAGGATATTTCTTGGCGTGCTCGGTGTGCCGCGATTCGGTTGGCGGCACGAAGCGCACCACTGGATCCAAGCCTGTCTTGGCCAGGGATTCGCTATAAAGTTCGGCCTTGCCGCTGGCTGTAGGAAAATTTCCGTGGGCAAAGGGAAGAAATGGCCCATCCCCCAGCTTGAGACGGATGTGGCCTTCCTGCTCGAGGCGCGCGCGGTCAATCCCTTGCAGCCACGGGTTTTCACTCTGAAGCGCGACATCTATCATCTGGTCTGCGGTTTCATTGAAGCAGGGATCAACTTTCTCAAAACCGAAGCGGTGCGCCAGATCGCGGAACATATCCACGTTGCTGCGGCACTCGCCCAGTGGAGCTATGGCCTGGTGGGAGATTTGCAGGTGGTAGTGCCCATAGGCAGTTTGCAGTTCTTTGTGCTCGAAAAACGTAGTCGCGGGAAGAACCAAGTCGGCGTAGTCAACGGTATCGGTAAAGAACTGCTCATGCACCACGGTAAACAGGTCGGGACGCTTGAAGCCGCGGACCACATCATTATGATTCGGCGCAACTACAGCCGGATTAGAGTTATAAACAAACACCGCTTTGACCGGCGGACTATCTACGCGTGTAAGCGCCTGGCCTAACTCTGACATGTTGATGGTGCGCGCTATGCGCCCTAGCGGAGAGCGCAGCATCAGGTCGGGACGCAGAAGCCCATCTTTATTTAACTGCCACGAGCCAGAGGTAGAAAGCTGCAATCCGCCGCCGGCCTCTTTCCACGATCCGGTAATACAGGGCAGCATGGCGATGGCGCGGACGGCCGAGCCTCCGTTTTCCGAGCGCTGTACACCATAGTTGACGCGGATGACTGCCGGCCGCGCAGTCACATATTCGTGCGCCAGCTTGCGAATATCCTGCGCAGCAATTCCAGTCCATTGTGCGACTTTTTCCGGGGGATACGCTTGCACCCGTTCGCGGAGTTGATCGAAGCCAAGTGTGTAGCGGGCAACATAATCGGCATCGTAGAGATTCTCGTTGATGATGACGTGCATCATGCCCAGCGCCAGGGCGACGTCTGTGCCTGGGTTGATGGGCAGATACCAATCGGCACAACGTGCGGTCCGCGTTTTGTAAGGATCAATGACCACCAGCCGGGCGCCGTTGCGGCGGGCCTCTTCAATAAACGGCCACAGGTGAACATTCGTGCCGTGGATGTTTGCGCCCCAGGCCAGAATGAATTTGGAATGGCGAAATGCCTCAGGCTCGGTTCCCAGCTTTTTTCCGATCACCGTGATGAGCGCGTCGCCTCCAGCGCTGGCACAAATGGTGCGATTGAGTTGCGACGCCCCCAGAAGGTGAAAAAAGCGGTGGTCCATGGAGGCGTTATTCAAAACACCCAGCGTGCCTCCATAGGAATACGGCAGTATCGCTTCGGGCCCAAATTCCCTGCTGATAGCAGTGAAGTGTTCGTAAATTTCATCCAGCGCCGAGGCCCAGGTGATGCGCTCGAAATCTTCGGCATTGCCCCGCCCACCACCTTTGGGCACATTTTTGCGACGCATGGGATACAGCACGCGATCGGGTGAATATACACGGTCCAAATATTTGGCAACTTTGGCGCAGAGAAACCCTCTAGTAACGGGGTGCCCAGGATCGCCTTGAATTTTGATCGCGCGTCCAGAGTCCGCCCCCCCGGTTTCCACCGTGATCAAGACCCCGCAGGCATCGGGACAATCGTGCGGACATGCGGCATAAATCTGCTTCTTCATAACCCTGTAATGCTTTGATTATAAGAGGTTTCTTGACGATTCAAAACAGTGTTGCAATATTTATGAGATTTTAATTTGATTTTACGCCCCCAGTCTGACTTGCCATTTTGGGCCAGTATTCCCAATTTAGGAATAAAAAATTATTTAGATAAAGATTTTTCTTGTAACTGCACCACTATTAGGGCTACAAGGGATAGCTCAGATGTAAGGTTCCGAGTCCCCGTATCTCAGGGGTTTCCTTCATCTGCGTTGGTGAATGAGGAGATTCTTGTACTCTCCCTCCTCTGCTCGGGCAAAGGGCTGCTTGCGAGGCTACTCTTTGCCCTTTTTTATTTTTAGACCTTAGCCGTTGGGCCTAGCCAAGGAAGGTACGAGATATGAACTGCAACCGAATACTGCGTCTGTTATTCGCTTTCAGCATTTCTTTTTCTCTCATTACATGCCAATCGAGCTCTCCGGTTTCGGATGCCCAAACAGACACACAATCGCCCTCTTCAGCCGGCAACTCGGGCGCCGATTGCGCGAAGGAACCATTCACCTATGATAACGGCCCGCTCGGGCAAAGCCATTGGTGCGGCGCGTGCAACCTCGCGATCAGCAAGCTGCAGGCTCCTATCAACATCAATACCAAGGATGCACAGATCGATGGTTCTTTGCCCAGCATCAATTTTTCCGGATACAAAGCCACGAAACTGGTGACCAGCGAAAACGTCCACACCTTAAAGGTTGATTACAAGAAGGGAGAGAGTTCGATCACGATTGGCAAGGAGCAGTTCAAGCTGGTGGAGTTTCATTTCCATCGGCCCAGTGAAGAGGCGATCAATAACCATCGGACTGCCATGGTCATACACCTGGTGCACGCAAATGCTGACGCAACCGCATTTGTGGCCATCTCTGTTTTAGTAGAAGAAGGTAACCCTGCCCCGAAAACCGCGGCCCTGGTCAATAAGCTGATCCAGTATTTTCCTCCTCCCGATGGCCTTCAGAATTCCCCTGCCGGAGTTGATATCAACGCTGCCGACCTTTTGCCCGCAGGCAGCTTCCCCGAAAACCGCAATTACTTCCGTTACGGAGGGTCGCTTACGACTCCTGCGTGCGGTGAAAATGTGACGTTCTATGTATTGAAGACCCCGGTCCGCTTTTCCGCAGAGCAGCTTAAGCAATTCGAAAGACACTATCCGTTCCCTAATGCCCGGAACATTCAGAACACCAATGGCCGGCCCGTCGTACAAACAAAATAAATGTCGTACAAACAAAATAAATTGGAATTATCGTTTTATTGTCCTTTCTACACCGGGATGTTCTGTTAAGTTGTCCCTATGGGTGTGGAGCAATACGAAATCTGGGTCTTGCACGGGAAGCAGTGGACAATGTCTGCGGCGTTCGTAGATTTTGAACTTGCTTCGGCCGTGGCCAATACCCACACTCACCACATGCGGCTCATCCACGCCATTTACGAGAAGGGAGTACAGGTACAGCGGAATATACTGGCTGAAATGGGAGCCACCAGGGAAAAACCCTGAATTTTGGTGGTACACTGCGCAGCAGACGTGGCAACTTCAACTCCCAACTCTTCCTCATCAAAGCCGGATCCGGAACCGAAGCAACGCATTGTTTCGGCCGCCCCGGTCGAGGACGACGCATCCTTTGAACTCAAGCTTCGCCCCAAGTTCCTGCGGGAGTTCGTGGGTCAAAACAAAGTAAAAGAGAACCTGGCCGTGGCCATTGAGGCCGCCAAATCGCGTGGCGAGGCGCTCGACCACGTGCTGCTCTACGGCCCCCCCGGACTGGGCAAGACCACGCTGGCGACCATCATCGCCAACGAGTTGGGCGTGGGATATCAGCAGACCTCGGGACCGGCGCTGCAGATCAAAGGCGACCTGACCGCCGTGCTCACCAATGTCCGCCAGAAGCAAGTGCTGTTCTTCGATGAAGTGCACCGGCTGCAACCGGCGCTGGAAGAAATTCTGTATTCTGCGCTGGAAGATTATCAGCTCGATATCATCATCGGGCAGGGGCCGTCGGCACGGACCCATACGATTGAGGTGCAACCCTTTACCTTTGTGGGCGCTACCACCCGCGCGGGATTGCTCTCTGCGCCCCTGCGCTCGCGCTTTGGTTTGCTGCTGCGGCTGGATTTTTATACCACCGACGAATTGCGCTTCGTGGTAGAACGCTCGGCTGAGATTTTAAATGTCCCGATTGAACGCGATGCCGCCAATGAAATTGCCGGGCGGTCGCGCGGCACTCCGCGCATCGCCAATCGCCTGCTGCGGCGCGTGCGTGACTACGCCCAGGTGCGTAGCGGCGGAAAAATTGATCTGCCCACCGCCCAAGCCGCGCTCAAAATGCTGGAAGTAGACCAGCACGGCTTCGACGAAATTGACCGCAAGCTACTGCTGATCATCATTGAAAAATACCAGGGTGGCCCGGTCGGCTTGAGTACGTTAGCCGCAGCCCTGGCAGAAGAGGCCGAAGCCATTGAAGAGATTTACGAGCCCTTCCTCATGCAGATTGGATTCTTAGACCGCACGCCGCGCGGACGCGTGGCCACCAAGCTTGCCTACGATCATTTTGGCATTCCTCTGAGCCGCAAGCAGTCGGCGCTGTTCTGAAGTTATTGTTTCAGGGCTTTCCTCCCTTTCCAGTCAACTCGAAAAAATTGCACCTGGACGACTTGCGAAACGTCCATATGAATATCCCGCGCATAATGCGCGGCGCTTTCCACGATTCTGGCAATCTCCAAGGAGGAGCTGCGATGAGCAATCAGGCTGAATATCCCTACGTTACGCGCCTCAATGTTTTCTACAAACCGCTCGAGGTCATCGAGGAAAAGGCGCTTGCCGATGCGTGTCCGCACAAGTGGTATAACCAGACGCTGTGCGAGGTCAACAATTCGGTAGTTCGTCTGGGCGTGGTCGAAGGAGAGTATCACTGGCACAAACACGATGCTGATGATGAATTTTTTTACGTGGTGGAAGGGAAATTTCTGATTGACCTGGAAGATCGCACGGTAGAGCTCGGCCCCAGACAAGGATTCGTGGTCCCCAAAGGCGTTCTTCATCGCCCGCGAGCGCCGCAAAGAACAGTGATTCTCATGGTAGAAACTGCCGGCATCATTCCGACCGGAAATTAATCTCCGAGGCCGGTTCATTCTTCATCGTTGAGATTGACCGAGTGTCGGATAAACTGGAAACGAATATATTTTTAACTTTACTGACCCTTTATGTCGAACCTGGACCAACTGCGTTCCAAAAATCCCATCCCTATGGCTTTCGTGACCCTGGGCGGTCTCCCATTGCGCTTTGAACTGACGTGGCCGTTTCACGCCTCAACTGCCGGTGCAGACTTCCATATTCTGCACGGCAAAGTGTGGCTTCTGAGTGACCCGGCCTTGTCCCTGCATGCCGAATTTGCCGCCAATGTTTCGCTCACCATCGTGGAAGCTCTGCCCTCGCTCGAACCGCACGATGCCGAAATCGTTGTGATTAACGCAACTCGCATGGCGGCAGACGCCGGCAGGATGCAATTCAAGAAATCGCCCAAGCTGGTGCCGGTGGAGGTCTCAAGCCGCCACTTCAGCTTTAAAACCAACCAGATCGTCTTTACGGTGGCATCGGATGAACAACTGCGCAGCTTTCTGCTGCACAAGGTCTACTGGCTGGGATACCGCTCCGGAAAATCAGACGCCAAGGTTTGGATCGCCGACCCTTATGACTGCGGCTATCTGAACAACAGCGCAGAAAAATTAGTGGCTGCCGCGAAGGCCCTGGGGCAGGAAGGCCTGCTGCAACTCGAAGGTGAATTTGCTTCCGCGACCAGCAAGCTGGAAGAAAAGGCAGAAGGCTTCCAGGCCGATCTGGAAAAAACCTTGGAAAGCACCGTGGCTAAATTCAACGCAGACATGGTGGAAAAATAACTATAAGGCTGTCTCATAAATGGCTCGGCGGGGTGGGCCCAACATAGGTGGTGTAATCTCAGACCATTCCCACCTCGTATCAATGCGGTTTGAATGTCTTCCCCGTCTCAAGCAACGTCTTCAGGCGGGAAAGAATACGCGGCCATCCATCGGCGCAGGCTGCGTAAGTGGGGTCGTCCTCGGCCCACTCGTCATGCGTCACCGTTACTTTTGTGGCTTCGGTCTCGGGCACCAGTTCGATAGTTGCGCGTGACGTCTTATCATTTTGGCCCATTGCGAAGGTGTACTGAAAGACTTTAGGCGGCTCAAACCGCACGACCTTCCCTCGAACGTAGGTCATGGGCTTGCCATCGGGTCCCGCGCCCACCCATGCGAGCAAGCCACCAGGCTTAAAGTCCGCTTGAAGCTCAGCGCCCGCGAAGATGACCCGGTTCGACTCCCGCGACACAAAGCCTTCCCACACCTTCTCCGCGGTCGCAGCAATGTAGAAAATATATTTAAGTGGTGCTTGATGGCCATGATTGCTCCTGACTTTCCTGCGCCATCTTATATCCACAGGCAAAAACCCAACAAGGTAATAGTGCCAGCGGTTCTTCCTGATTGCTCGCATAACCTGGAATTTTAGAGGCCTTTGTCCGGTAGGGGCACTTGTGGTGGTCGTCTGTGTGTGGGCGATATTTGAGCTCGCACGCTGGCTCGCCAGGCGAATGTCGCTTGCCCCTTGAAAAACCTGGGTTCGTCCACGTAACTGTCGAAATATCGCCATTTCAACAGCAACCGCCGGATATCGCATTTATGAGATAGCTTCTAGAACTTTTTCTTAAACGGGTTTGTGTCAGGGCATGGGTTGTCTTCTGAAACTGGGCGACTGTTTTGCCCCGTGGTCCCATTGTGGTATCAAACTTTTCGTTCCTGTGAAAACTTGCGCTATCCTCAGCACTGGAAGTGTATCCAGCATCCCAGGATGCGGGGGCATTGCCCTCATAGGTTCTTTGAAAATTTGCAAAAACCGGACTCGCTAGTCAGTCCTCAGTATAGAAACGGCCCACCAGTGATATATATCCAGTAAACACCCCGGACTGGCTCAGCAAGTGCCCAACCCAAAAGCGACTTTACCCAGTAAATACAGGGCTATCATGCTGTTTCAAGAGGTTCCGGCCACTTGCAGCAAGTGGGGGTGGGGGCCACTTTTTACACCGGAGAATCCAAGGGCCGAAGATTACTAAATGATAAACGGCGGTTCTTTGCCGCCCAGAGGACGAAAACTAGCATTGGCTGAGTACTGCTTGCTGAAAAGTTGAACACGACGATTGCTGCTAAGCTGGAGTCGCTGCGCATTCAATCCCAGGTCTTGAATCATGGCAAGCCAATCCATTTCACTTGCGACTTATTTGAAGCTGCTGCGCGGCAATGCCAACTTCCGCCGCCTGTGGATCGCGCAGATCATCAGCGAGACCGGTGATTGGTTCTACACCATCGCCCTGTATGCCATGCTGCTGGAGTTCACCGGCAAGGCAGAGCTGCTGGGGCTGGCCTTTCTGCTGCAGGTTATGCCGCAGGCGTTGACCAGCCCCGTCGCCGGTGTGATCAACGACCGCCTGCATCGCCGCCCGGTGATGATCTTTTCTGACGTGGCCCGCGCCGTGATTGTTTCCTGCATGCTGCTGGTGCGCTCGCCGCAGATGATCTGGCTGGTGTTTCCCCTGCTGGTGCTGGAAACGGTAATGTTTGGTTTGTTTGAGCCGGCGCGCAACGCGGTCATTCCCAATATCGTGGAAGCTGACGAAATCATGGTCGCCAACACGTTGAGCTCGACCACCTGGTCATTCAATTTCTTCGTCGGATCGGCGGTGGGAGGCGCCGTAGCGGCTTTTCTTGGACGCGACACTGTCTTTGCCTTGAATGGATTGTCTTTCCTTGCATCGGCGTTTTTCATCTCCCGCATGCAGTTTGCTGAACCACACACAGAGTCATTGCCTCCACTGCGCTGGGGCGACCTGGTGGATTTTTCTCCGGTGTTGGAAGGCGTGCGTTACGTGCGCCGTCAGAGCCGCCTGGCCGTGGCCGTGTTTGTAAAGGCAGGACTGGGGGTAACCGGGGCCAGTTGGATTGTTTTTCCCATTATGGGGAAGTACATTTTCCCTGTAACCGGACACGGAATTGACCCACAGCGCGGTGCTATATTGGGAATGAGCCTGCTCATGGGAGCGCGCGGTCTGGGTGCGCTCATCGGTCCAGTGGCAGCGGCTCCGTGGGCACAACAGAATCCGCACCGGCTGCGCCTGGGAATCATGGCAGGGTTTTTTCTTTACGGCGCCGGTTACATAGCATTGAAATTGATCCATAACGTTGCGCTTGCCTATTTTGTGATAACCCTCTCTCACATGGGCGGCGCCGTGATATGGGTGTTTTCCACCACGCTTCTGCAACTGATGACCGACGACAAGTTTCGCGGCCGCGTCTTCGCCGCCGAGCTCAGCTTTTGCACGATTACATTGGGACTTACTGCCTATCTGGCGGGTGTGCTCATTGACCAGGGGATTGACGTGCGCACGGTGGCGCTGGCCACGGGAGTGTTGACCGTTCTGGCTGGCGCTGTCTGGGGATGGTTGGGAGTGAGGAAGAGTGGACAGCCGGATGTCAGCCCTCCTGAGATTTGAGCGATGAGAAAACAGAGGCGCAGCCTAAAAATCAAAGCTGCGCCTTCTGTTGTTACTTCGGCATCTTTTCCAGCTCGCGGATATACCCGATGACGGCCTCACTCCAGCCATCAACGTGCATCCACTTGCCGTAGCCGACGCCGTTCTTGAAGCTGGCTACGTTAATCATGTAGCCCATCCCCTTGGGGTTGGGCACGGTGTCATGCGCCTGCTCATCCGTGATTACGATCAACCGGTCGTAAGTCTCGGTGAGCTCGCCCAGCGACTTGCCCAGGTAAGTTCCGCTGTGCGACTGGCTGTGCTCCAGCGCATCGCGCAGCGCAAAACCCTGGCGCGCCGGCACCTGCACCAACTTGTCAGAGAAGGTGTAGATGGCAACCTGCTCGCAGATCTCGCGCAGCAACACCGCCAGACCATAGGCGGCGTCGGTGCGGTGCATCTCCGAGTTACGCGAGAGCGGATGGTTCATGCTGCCGGAGACGTCTACCAGCAACACTGTCTTCCCAGGCAGTTTCTCCTGCGAAGCCAGCGCCTTGAACATGGCCTGCTCCAGCACCTGCTCCCACTGCGGCGCGTGACGCGCGGCAGCGATGAAGCGGAAAGGAAGCACGCGATCGGTCTTCATCGCGCGCAGCGCCGTGCCTACCAGGTTCGGATCAACATCGGCGTCCTTCATATTGCGCAGGTTGCGCAGCAAGGCCAGCGCACCCAGCTTGTTCTCCTGCAGCAGGCGCTCCCAGGTCTGGAGCTTGTCGGCCCCCGCCGAGAGTGCAACTTCCCACGTATCCGGCGAAGCCAGCGTGCCCTCGACGAGCTGCTTCCACAACTCCGCCTGCGCGTCATTCAACGGCTTGGCGTGGCAGAGGAAGAGCACGTCGCGCAGCTTGATGGGACCGGGACGGTTGTACTTGGCCAGCGCGTATGCGTCGAACTTGGTGAACGCACCTGCCAATCCCTTTTTCACCTGCGCCGAAAGCGGGGCCTTGCCATCCTTCCAGTAGATGGCCACGAACTCAGAGAGTTCGTCGGCGCGCTGGACCACGCGCTGCAAGGTCTCGGCCACCCGGACGCGGTGGGTCTTGTTC
>Ga0207127_10215_pt1 | contig 13662 bp, 11 predicted proteins | sample Alteio_BWMinHeat_17_FD_153574 | JGI IMG/M metagenome (GOLD analysis project Ga0207127, IMG submission 153574) | Enriched cells from forest soil in Barre Woods Harvard Forest LTER site, Petersham, Massachusetts, United States -... | ecosystem: Environmental > Terrestrial > Soil > Temperate forest >...
ACCGCCAATGTGAGCACAAGTGCGCCGGCATATGCCTTCACGTCAGCCAGATCCTGGCCCTTTAACATGATCCCGGTCATGCCCTTCACCAGGTAGGTGGCCGGGATGAACCCGGAGATGATCTTCAGGATTGCCGGACCATTCTCGATTGGGAACGTGGCTCCACTCAGAAAAAGCATGGGGAAGTACATCAATTGGACCAGGATTGTTCCTTCCTGCATGGTGTTGGCCACAGATGCAATCACCAGGCCAATAGAACGAAATGCGATCAATCCGATTGAAATAAAGACGATCAGAGATAGCGGCGAAGCCGGCCATGGCATGTGATACCAATAGTGAGAAACGGCAAGCAGCAGCAGAATGTAAGGCAGAAAGATCATCCAGCCGGTAACCATGGACGCCACCAGGATCGGCCCGGGAGTGATAGGCGTAACTTTGTAACGCCGCAGGATATTCATCTCGCGTTCCTGCAACGCACGTATCCCGGCGCCGAATAAGCCGTTGCCGAGAATGCCGAGCGTGGTTGACATTGTCAGGACCAGAGTGGCCTTACCAACGTTTTCGCGTGCGCCGAGAAAAACACCGAAGGTAAAAAAGAAGATCAGTGGAAACAGGTAGTTGAAAAAAATGACTGTGCGCTGGCGCAGGGCCAGCTTCAGATCAATCCCGATTAGTGCAAGGTATGCTTTCATTCGTTTCTGATCATCTCCCGGCGATCAATCCCGCAGCTTCTTTCCCGTCAGTTCCACAAATACATCTTCCAGAGTCGGGCGCTTCAAATGGACGTCATCCAATTGCAATCCCTGCTGGTCAAGCCATTTCATGATCTCAAACAACGTTCTGGCCGGGCGGTTGGAATAAACCGTCATCTCGCGGCCGTCGCCATTCAGCGAGGTTTCGATGGCATCCGGCCACGCCGGCAGCGTCTCTCGCAGTAAAGGAGCGGCCACATTGATCTGTATGCGTGACTGGCCTTTGCTTTGCTGCTGCAGTTCTTTGGGCGTGCCCATGGCCACGATCTTGCCTCCGTCCATGATGGCCACGCGATCACAAAGTCGTTCGGCTTCCTCAATGTAATGCGTGGTCAGGAGCACGGTGCGCTGTTCTGATTTCATCTCTTCGATCAAGTCGTGAATCTCGAGACGAATCTGCGGATCAAGCCCGGTGGTGGGCTCGTCCAGGAACAGCAGTTGCGGATCGTTGACCAGAGACATGGCCAGAGCCAGGCGCTGTTTCTGCCCTCCGGAAAGAGTTTCGTAGAATGCGTCACGCTTGTCCCACAGTTGCAGCCGTTTCAAGAGCTGTTCGGAGTTCAGCCTGCGCGTGTAGAACGAGGCAAACAGGTCCAGTGCCTCCTGCGTGCGTATCTTGGCGGGAAGATTGGTCGCCTGAAGGCAGACACCAATGCGATCTTTCAACTGCCGCTTCTGGCGGTCAGGATCAAAACCAAGTACTTTTGCCTCGCCGCCGGAGCGCGAGCGCAAGCCCTCCAGTATTTCCACAGTGCTGGTTTTGCCGGCGCCGTTGGGGCCCAGCAAACCAAATACCTCACCCGCGCCCACTTGAAAATCAATACCCTTCACGGCCTCAAGCTTGTCATAGCTCTTGCGGAGGTCGCGGACGGAGATCACTTCAGCCATTCAGCCTCATTTCGGTTGTTGATGTAGTTACAGAAAATGCGTCGACGCTTCAATCCGGAAACATTTGCAGCATATCTGATGTAGGGATCCCTCGCTCCGCTCGGGATAAAAACAAACAAAGATCCCGCGCTCGGCTCGGGATTAAGAACAAATCAACGTAATGCTTCGGTTGGATCTACAGTGATCGCCCGCCGCGCCGGCAGGTAACTGGCCAGCGATCCGATCAACAAAAAAAACCAGCGGTGCAATCAGGAAGGTAACCGCATCCCAAGCGCCAATTTGATAGAGCAGGCTGGACATCAGTCGCGTAACTGCTGCGGCCGCGACAAGCCCGATCAACACTCCGATGGCCGTTAGCTGAATTCCCTGGCGAACTACCAGCTTCAGAATATCTGATTTCTTTGCACCGAGCGCCATCCGCACTCCCAGTTCCTGCCGCCGTTGGGCAACAGAATAGGCAAGTACGCCATAAATTCCCACCACGGCCAGGACTAAAGCCGTCGCCGAGAACATGCTTAGCAGAAACATGGCAAAGCGCGGCTGCGTGCGCGAGTTATCCATCAACTCTTCCACGGTTCGAATGTCAGTGACCGGCTGGTCAGAATCGACCTCGGAAATCTGCGCGCGAATGCTTGAGACCATGTTGTGGGGATCACCTGCTGTCCGCACAAGCAAATTCATGTTGCCCCAGGGGAGTTGCGCGAAGGGAAAATACAGCTGGACCTGCGGGTCCTGCGCCAGACCTGAATTCTTCACGTCTCCGGCCACGCCAACGATCTCGGAAGCCGGCTGTCGACCCATTACGAGGTGCCGGCCGATAGGATTTTGATTGGGGAAAAAGCGGCGGGCCAACGCCTCATTGATGATGACCACATTGGGCGAACCGATTTTGTCCGCCGGTGTGAAGTCGCGACCGCTGTGCATGGGAACATGCAAGGTGGAGAACCATCCGGGACTGATGGCTTCAATAATGATGAACGGTCGCTCCGCCAGGGGCTTTTCCGGCATACCGTCCGGCAAGATCGGCGTGAGTCGCTTGGGCGTCAGCGGCAGAGCAGCCGACACAGCAGCAGACTGAACGCCCGGCAGCGTTGATACGCGGCGGAGAACGTCGTCAAAGAGTGCAATCTGTTGTTCAGGCTTGGAATACTTCACCGTGGGTAATGACAGGTTCATGGTGATCACATGGTGCGGGTCAAAGCCCGGATCAACATTCAGCAAGCGTGAGAAACTGCGCACCAGCAAGCCGGCGCCCACCAGAAGCAACATGGAGATGGCCACTTGTCCGATCACCAACAGACTCTTCAGCTCGGTGCGGCGGTGCCCGCCAGTGGAGCCGCGGCCTTCATCACGAAGAGTCTGAATCACATTCGTCTGCGCAAGCTGCAAGGCTGGAAAGATTCCAAACGCTAGTCCGGTGAGCAGGGAAATGCCAAGCATGAAGAGAAGCACACGGGCATCCATGGTGAGTGCAATACCCTGAGGCAGGTTCTCAGCACCCAGCGTAGCGAGATAATGCGTGGCGATATAACTCAAGCCAAGTCCGACCATGCCTCCGGCGAAAGCCAGCAGCACGCTCTCCGTCAGCAGTTGGCGGATGATTGCCCCGCGTTGCGCTCCCAGGGCCGTGCGGACTGCAATCTCCTTGCGCCGCGCCAGCGCACGCGATAGCAGAAGACTGGCCACGTTGGCACACGCAATCAGCAGGACAAAGCCTACTGCGCCGGAGAGCACCAGCAATCCAGGGCGGATGTTGGCTACGGTCTGCTCCTGCAAATTGTTCACGACCGCGGACATATTTGGACCCTGATCCGGAGCTTTAGGGTTCTCCTGGCTGTATTGTTGACTCAGGACATCCATCTCCGCCTTGGCTGACTTCACGGTTGCTTCCGGCTTCAGACGCGCGATGGCTGTGAGGTAGCCGACGCCCATGCGCAACCGCGCCGTGGACATGAGAGTGTGCTCGAAGTAGCGCGGCGACCAGACATCTCCGGGACCAGCAAAAGGAAATTGGCTATTCGGGCGCAACACGCCCACGATGGTGTAAGGCAACGAATCCAGATTGATGGTCTGGCCAATAATGGCTGGATTGCCTCCGAATCGCTGATGCCAGAGCGTATCCGAGATGATAACGACAGGCTTACCCACTGGATGGTCATCATCGCCGGCAAAGGTGCGTCCCAGCTGCGGTGTTACTCCCAACAGGTCAAAGAAATTCCCTGTAACACGCATGATGGAGACTTGCTGCGGTTCGCCGCCACCGGTCAGATTCATGGTGTCATTAGCAGCAACTGCAACCCCGGAAAATGAATGCGCATGATCACGAATCATCTCAAAGCGGCCAAGGGAAAATCCGCCAGGGTTGGCACGGCCCTCATCCTTACGCTGCATATCAATTTCCACCAGCCGTTGCGGATCCTGGTAGGGCAACGGTTTTAAAAGAAGAGCGCTGGTGATGGTGAAGATGGATGTGTTGCCGCCAATGCCAAGGGCCAGGGTGATGATTGCGGCCAGGCTAAACCCAGGGTTCTTGACAAGCATGCGAGCGCCGTAACGCAGGTCTTGCATGAGGGAGTTCATGGAAGAGAATTATAGTCGGGATGAACAGGAATCGCCGAGATCGCCACGATTACCAAAATCAGGGCTGCAAGTCGCTGCGCAAATAAAGAAACAGCCTGTTTCCAGGACGCAGGTCATATTCGCCGATCAGGCGGTACCGGTCGCCAAACTGTTCCTGGATCTGCGCCTTCTGCGATTGATGAGCGATGATGATGGGCTCGTTGGTGGCCTCGATGTGTCCCCAGTATCCCGTGTGTCCGTAATCGCGCAGATACCACGGCATGGGCCAGTACTCCGGAGACATTTCAGTAATTCCAATCTCTTTCCCCGCTGGATTTCCGGCGGCAATCTTCTCAATCTCACGGACTAGATTGAGGAAGTCACGGCTGGTGTGGGCGTAGCTGTACGTCTGGCTGCTATCGTCATAGCGGTACAGGCTGATCTCGATGGCCTGACGTGATTCCTCAATCGCTGCGACAGAGAGGACAATGTACGCGGCCATTCTCAGTGACCTGCGGTGGCTGGCCTGTTCGAAGAGATAGCCTGAGATGATCACAAAGGGCAGAATGATACTTAACTGCAGCCATGGCGTTTTATAGGGGATCAGCGAGTACGCCGCAAAGGTGCCCATCGCCCAGAACGCCACGAAAACGGTGAACCGCTTGCGAGCCTGCGCCAGCGCAGTGACGATTCCGCAGAAACCCAGAATTAAAATCGGAAGCTCTGCCCGGCCCAGCCACTCAAAGTATCTGGTCCAGTCATAAACGTTAGCCGCGGAGCTGGTTTTGGTCCAGATCGTATAAGTAGTGAACGAATCAATAACGCCCTGGGGAAAGTTGGTGAAGAAAGACGAATAGAAAGTGACCCAGACCACCACAAAGACTGTGGTTGCCAGAACCGCGAGTCGTGTATTACTCCATGGCTTCGACTTGTCAGATTCCGGAACTGCCCGATCCGATTGCGGAGGCATTCCCGCGGCGCCATTTTTAAGCGACCAGAAGCCTGCAGTGCCGCGTCCGCGCAGCTTCATCCAAACCCATGTGCATGGGATCGCAATCAGCCAAACGCCCACTGTAATGATCCATGTTTCTTTCGTCGCGCCCAGAAATGCGAAGGAGGCCGCTGCCAGCAGCAGGTACAGTGGACGCCGTGTCTCGGAAAACCTGAGCCATGCCACGACCACGCCCAGGGTAAAGAAGACAAAAATAATTTCGTGGATGAAATAGCGCGAGAAGAAGACGAACCCGGCAGAAACCGTGGCAAGAACCGCAGCAGCCAGTGAGCCAAAGCTGCCCAGCTGTTTCTTCATGCAGAGCAGCAGCCACACCACGCCCATACCGAAGATCACTGTGACAATGCGTAGCGTGAAATCATTCAGCCCGGCTTTACCGGCAAAGAAACTGGCGATTGAAGTTGTAAGAAGAGCGGCGTAATAGAGGGTGGGGCCGTGATAGTTGGCAGGATCGTAATGGTAATAGCCGTTACGGAACAGCGATACCATGAAGTTTCCATTCACGCCTTCGTCGTGGTGGAAGACCTTATCGGTGAGCATGTAGAGCCGCAATACGGCTGCCACAAGCAGAATGAGCAAAGCCGCAACCTGCCACAAGGTGAGCGGTCCCAGCCTGCGTTGATCAAGCTGGCCCGGCTCAAGACGACTCTGTCCGCGAGCGGAAGAACGACCAGGGCGTCCCGGGCCCGAGCCGTTCGGTTTGGGCTTGCGTGAACTTTTCCCCGTGGGTTTTTCAGGAGCGCGTGCCATTGTGAGCGCCCGCCAGACGAGCTAGCGGGTGATCGCGTCCTCCGTCTGCTTGTCGCTCAGGCTCCAGGCCACGTCGACCAGATCCTGGGGAACGGTGCGATTTTTCGAGATGGCGTCAGCAATCGGCACAGAAGAGATCACTGTGCCCTTCAACGCCACCATGTGACCGAACGTTCCTTTGTGTACCAGATCAATTGCGCCTACGCCGTAGCGCGTGGCCAGCATACGATCAAACGCAGTTGGCGTTCCGCCGCGCTGTGTGTGCCCCAATAAAACCGATCGCGTTTCGAATCCTGTGCGAGCTTCGATTTCCGCTGCCAGAGAAGCTCCGATTCCGCCGAGGCGCACATGGCCGAATTCGTCGAGCTTGCCCTTCTCGTCAGAGATGATTTTATCGGCCAGCTTGGCGCCCTCTGCGACGACGACGATGCTGAAGAGTGTTCCGCGATCATGGCGCCGCTTGAGCGTATCCGCAACTTCATCGAGATGGATTGGACGCTCCGGGATCAGGATCACGTCTGCTCCACCGGCAATGCCACTGTAAAGGGCGATCCAGCCTGAATCGCGTCCCATGACCTCAACCACAATCACGCGATTGTGCGCTTCCGCCGTGGAGTGCACACGGTCGATGGCTTCAGTGGCAATGCTGACGGCAGTATCAAAGCCGAAACAAAGATCGGTGCCGCTGAGGTCATTGTCGATCGTCTTGGGCACGGCCACCACTTTGATGCCACGCTGGAAGAGCTTCAAGGAGACAGACTGCGTGTCGTCGCCGCCCAGGGCGATGAGGGCGTCAAGGTTATTTTTCTTCAGCGTCTCCATGGCTTTTTCCAGCCCGCCTTCTTTCTTGGCCGGGTTGGTGCGCGAGGTGCGAAGAATGGTGCCGCCACGGTGAAGGATTCCAGTGACGGCCTTGAGGTCCAGGGCAATCGTGTTGTTCTCCAGCACGCCGCGCCAGCCTTCCAGGAATCCGACGAACTGGTCGTTGTAGTGGAAGATGCCTTTACGAACAATGGCCCGTATGACTGCGTTCAATCCCGGGCAATCGCCTCCGCCGGTGAGTATGCCGATCTTCATTGATTGTTCCTTTCCTCCACTTTGCTCTTATACAAACGATATGCGCCAAACTGCGCGGCTTTGTGCTGCTGTGCCCAGAACGATTCATTCACCTTGCCGGTTGCGATTTCGCCGGGACCCAGCAAAATATATCCAATATGATATTGCTTCAGAAGCCTCTCCGCGTCAGCGCCGCCCGAATAAATGCTTTGTATGTCGGCCGCCCGCTCCGGATATCTCAGGCCTCGTGACCACATCCAGCCTTCATAGCCAAGTAATGATCGCCTGCCGGTGAGGAAAACCGGCGTGCTGTACGTGGGAGCGTGCAGCACTACAGCCTGCGGCGGCGTGTGCTCCCGTATATAATTCGCCATCTCAACACTCGCGCTGTCAAACTCCTGGTACTCAGAGGCTTCTTCCACCACGCGCAGAACGTCCAGCATGCCGGAGAAAATCATAGACGCCAGCAGTCCCGCAGCGGCCCATCGCCACCACAATCTTGGCTGCTTTTGTTCCGGAGCGTACGCCAGCAGCCATGCCACCAGCGGGACTGAAGCGATATACCAGTAATAAAGAACTTTGATGTTGTCCCAGACCCACGGCGCAACTTTGATCAGGTTGGGCACCAGGAAACAAAGTAGAAATGGCGAATAGAAGAGCAACAGGTTATGCGGAATTGCGAATCGCTGGCTGCGCCATAATAGCGCTGCCAACAGTACTGGAATGAAAAAGCCGGTATTTACGAACCAGAACCAGAGGACATTGGAATCACCATGGTCCCATCCGAAGTTCCAGCCGAGATAGCTTTGCGTCTGGATAGTTCCGCTACTGGAAAGCCACAGCACCTGGGGCAATGCCAGGACTGAGGCGGCAACAAAGAAGCACAGCCATTCCCGCCATAGAGACCGAAACAGCAGCGCAAGACAGGCGCCGACTCCCAAGACTACCAGGAAAGTGTGCGCGTGAATCAGCGGCAGCATGCCGGCAATCAAGCCGGCGGCAAGCAACTGGTTGCGCGCGACCTTGGATCCGGTTTCAGGAGTTGGGGATTTTTGCGGTTCCGCGCCGGTTGCGCTGATCGCGTTCCACCACTGGCAGAAGATCACGATGGCCAACGGGATGCCGAAGAGAATGCTGCGCTGCGGAACGAACAAAGTTGTGACGGAATTTCCCCAGCGAAACAGCGGACTCATCCCAATGGTGTAGTCGTGAGTGATGTGGCTAAGCAGGGCAAGCAATCCTCCTTCGCTGTTGTGCAACTCCATCATCACCCAGGTCCATCCCAGGCCTCCGCTGAAGAGGATAAGCAGCGGCGCAATCAAGCCGGCAAGACGGCTGCGCGTGAGCCGCCAGGTCCAGTAATGCATGAGCCCGGTGAGGGAGAGCGCCAATGCCATGTTCTGGAGCCACATGGCGGAGATCACGTCTGCCCCCGCCCGAACCAGCATGGCCGTGAGCAAGTCGCATAAAAAAGGGTAGGCAAAGCGCGCTCCGGCAAAGGTGGGGTCCTGCGGAGGGAAGTTATTACCTTGGGAAAAGCTGGCGATCACCTGCAGATGCAGGGGAAGATCGCCAAGATTATTCATGACGCCGGTGTAGATAGCGCCGGCGCTCTCAAACGCTGCCCGGCCAAATGTCAGACCGAGGATAATCGTAAGGCTTACGTATAAGACGACCGCGGCAATGGTAGAGCGATCGCGAGAACGCAACGCCGAACCCATCCTCTCTCTCGCGACACTCAGGCTCATCGATACCTTGGTGCGATAACCGGAATTTAGTAGAACGAGAGCGGGTAACCCGGTGACCATCGTCGCCAGAGTAAGTGAAGTGGCAGACATGCCGAAAAGCAGTGAGAAAATAAATCCCGTCCAAGCCAGGATCGCCAAGCCGATCGGTGCTCCGAGGCACAGACGCGCGGAGAGGGGCGCCGTGCGATCGAAAAGGAAGGTGAGAAGAACACCACTGAGGATGGCAATGACGAGAAGAGCGCAGGCGAGAAACATGGGTCAGCAGGACCCTTCGCCGTTCGTCACAATTGTCGTTGCGTTTTGTCGCAGAAACATCGGTTTAACCGAGCTGCGATTTTAAACTATCTGGTCCGCAACGGGCGGAACAGCTCAATCATCAGGCCGAACAGGGCATAGGCAACGCCATTGAGCAGAATGAACCAGTAATACTTCAGGGGCATGGCTCGTCCCAGCAGGGAGGCCGGTGCAGTGATGGCGACAACGGCTGAGTGGCCCAGGGTGTAAATGTACCCAGGTGGGAGCATTAAGCCGACCAGGAACCAGCAGCACGCTATAGCCAAACCTATCAAAGCCCACAAACCGATTCTACGTTTCATGGCGCGGCCCTCTCAACAAAGATTCTACTCTTCTCAGTGTCCGTAGACACGGATCAATTTTCCCTGAATACCCTGATATATTGGCAATCATGCGGACGCTGTTTGCAAACTTCGTAGTGACGATGGCTTTTGCCGCTGTTGCCTTTGCCCAGACCACTGCTTCTACTCCAACGCCAGCTTCCGCGCCGCCAAAAATGGACCTGCTGGACTTAAAGGGCGGCCATCACACGCTGGATGAATACAAAGGCAAAGTAGTGGTGCTGAATTTCTGGGCGACCTATTGTGTCCCCTGCACCACGGAGATGCCGATGCTCAACCAGATGCAGAAACGCTATCAAGATAAGATCATTGTTCTGGCCGTTTCCTTGGACGATGAACTGGACCGGGCAAAACTTCAGCCGTTCCTGCACAAACACGATGCCGACGAGCTGACGTTATTGGTGGGCCCGACCGTACTCGACCTGTCTGACTGGAAACTGGGTAATGCCCTGCCGACCACTTTGTTTATCGATAGCAAGGGAGAGATCGCCGGCAAAGTTGAAGGTGCGTTGAAGAAAGCCGATGTGGAAAAACGCCTGACGGAGATGACGGGCGCAGAGCCAGCCGCGAATTCTGGAAGTAACAAGAAAAAGGTTGATAGAACATCCCAGCACAAATCTTTGGAAAAATAAAAACGCGATCTTCGGAATGACCAGGAAGCCGTGCGATTCGATCAGCCAAACAAAAACTCTTTTGTCCGCAACTCCCGAACGGTATCGCGCAGGGCAGCAGCTTTTTCGAACTCAAAGCGCTTCGCGGCCTCGCGCATGTCACTCTCCAGCTTGCCGATATAGATGTCGAGTTCTTCCTGAGTCTTGAATTCCGGAAGGCCGTCGGCCTGCGCCGTCAGGTCAACGTAATCGGATTCGGCGATTCCCGCCAATGACATCGACAGTGGACGAATAATGCTTTGCGGCGTGATGCCGTGTTCTTCGTTGTAAGCGCGCTGAATGGCGCGGCGGCGGTCAGTTTCGTCGATGGCGCGCTTCATGGAGTCAGTCATGCGGTCGGCGTAGAGAAGGGCGCGGCCGTTCAGATGCCGGGCACAGCGGCCGATGGTCTGTATGAGCGATCCTCCTGAGCGAAGAAAGCCCTCTTTATCAGCGTCAAGGATTGCTACGAGAGAGACTTCGGGCAGGTCCAATCCTTCGCGCAGCAGGTTGATGCCGATCAGGACGTCATATTCGCCTTTGCGGAGGTCGCGCAGAATCTTGATGCGCTCCAGCGTTTCGATTTCCGAATGCATATAGCGGCAGCGTACGCCGACCTCAGAATAGTATTCGGCCAGGTCTTCCGCCATGCGTTTGGTCAGGGTAGTCACAAGTACTCGCTCACCCTTGCTGACGCGATCACGAATCTCATGCAGCAGGTCGTCAATCTGGCCTTTGACGGGACGGATCTCGACGTCAGGATCTATCAGACCGGTTGGCCGGATGATCTGCTCCACCACCACACCGGCGGATTTTGTGAGCTCATAAGGACCGGGGGTTGCAGAAACATAGACCACCTGATTGGCGCGCTCTTCAAATTCTTCAAATTTCAGCGGGCGGTTATCCAGCGCCGAGGGCAAGCGGAAGCCATAGTGAATCAGGTTTTCTTTGCGCGAGCGGTCGCCATGCCACATGGCATGAAGCTGCGGTACTGTCTGGTGGGATTCGTCGATGAACATGACAAAGTCTCGCGGAACGTAATCCAACAGCGTTGGCGGCGGCTCACCCGGTTGGCGTCCTGAGAAATGACGCGAGTAATTCTCAATGCCGTGGCAATAGCCGACCGACTTCATCATCTCCAGATCAAAACGCGTGCGCTGGTGTACGCGCTGTGATTCCACCAGACGGCCTTCCTTCTCCAGTTCTTTCTCCCACCATGCCAGTTCTTCCAGGATGGTGTTGATGGCCTGGTTCTTGGTAGTGTTTGACATCACGTAGTGGCTCTTGGGATAGATAGGCAGGCGCGTGTACTTCTGCTTCACGGTGCCGAAGAGAGGATCGATCTGGGAAAGAGAATCCACTTCGTCGCCAAACAGCTCAATGCGGTACGCGTTGTCATCGTATGTGGGGAAGACTTCAATGGTGTCGCCGCGCACGCGGAAGGTGCCGCGCTTGAAGTCACTGTCATTGCGTTCGTAAAGAATTTCAACCAGCTTGCTCAGGATGTCGCGCCGGGAAATCTTCTGGCCCTTTTCCAGAAACAGCAGCATGCCGTAATAGGCTTCCGGGGAGCCCAGACCATAGATGCAGCTTACGGACGCGACAATGATGCAATCGCGGCGCTCGAAGAGCGAGCGTGTGGCCGAAAGCCGGAGCTTGTCGAGCTCATCATTGATCGTGGATTCTTTTTCGATGTAGACGTCGCCGGCGGGAATGTAGGCTTCCGGCTGGTAATAGTCGTAGTACGACACAAAGTATTCAACGGCGTTCTGAGGGAAGAATTGCTTGAACTCGTGATAGAGCTGCGCAGCCAGGGTCTTGTTGTGGGCAAGCACGATGGCGGGACGATTGAGGGTTTCAATCACCTTGGCCATGGTGTAGGTCTTGCCGGAGCCGGTTACGCCGAGCAGGATTTGGTGCTTCTCGCCTGCGTAGGTACCGTGCAGCAGCTCTTCAATGGCGCGGCCCTGGTCGCCCTTGGGCTTGTAGTCGGAAACGATACGAAAGTCCATAATTATGTCGCTACGCTCCACACCGCTGAAAGCTTCTTTTACCACTCTAAACCGAGTTGCTCTTTCGGCCTGCGCCGCTCGGCGAGTGGTCGGCCTCGCGGCTTGTTAGGGTGGAGACTCCCTAGTCGCAGTTTCGGGTCAAGCAAATCTCATTATCGTGACACGGATTAGCCAGCGAGGCAAGCTCGTGGAATTTCTGCAGGGAATGTTAGCGGCTAAATCTGATTTCGAGTACCTTGGGCTCGTGGCCAAGTGACTGCAATTCAACGGCTTTTCTCAACTCGGCCGCGCATCGTGGTACATCGAATCGGCTGAAGCAGAAAAAGGCGTAAGACAGCTTGCGATCAGGAAAGTCGATCAGCATACCTGCATTCCGCATCACTTTCCATTGTGCCGATGCATGAATTCCCCAGGGCGCCGGCCTTGGTGCCGGTTCAGGTAACGGGTAGGGAAGTTTTATCGCTCGCATGCGTCAATTTTACATCGGTTAGTCTGCAAGCAAGAGAGGGCTAGTGACGTTATATCCTTGCAGAGCCGGTCTCCCATTCTCCATTTTCCATACGAACAGCTCCTGTAGATCACCATTAGCACATTTGCGGATGTAGCCGAGCTGAATAAACCTGCCGGACGTTGTGGCATTAATGTTCCAATGCTTCTGTCGCGCATCGGTGCAAGCGCCCATTTTCCGGTTCACTCGCTTAAGGAACTCCTGCATTTCATTTCTGGATCCTGCTGCCCTGAAGCTGTTCGTGGCGGAGTCGTAAATAGCGTCATACTCGCCTGCGGACATCTGCTGATGAAACTGATCAACGGCTTTTCCGGCTTCTTTAATGTCGGCTTTTGCCGAGCAGCCGCAAACCAAAAGCAGAAGACTCATTGCTGGGACAAGATAAACGGGACGCATCGCGCGCTATGGTACCACGGCATTCTTATTCGCAGAACAGCCGCAGGGTCTCTTTATGCTTATCGATGTCTGTGGAGAGGTGCGCGAAGTTCGCTATGAACTCGTCCGGGTCTTCCAGGTTCATATTGCCCACGTCAAGGGAAAGCATGTGCGTGCCCAGAGCAATCATCATGGGGCCCCGCTTGCCCACCGGCAAAGACTTCGCAATTTGCAGGCTGCTGCGGATCACTCCCAGCGGAACACGAATGTCGATTTTTCGATCACTCACGCTGCCTGCCCTGGGCGCAACTTTGAGGCAGAGAAACTTAGGCGCACCAGCACGCGTCCCGGCAGCGGCCATCAACTGGTCTGCCTCTTCAACCGAGATTTTCCCGGCAGCCAGCATCTCCAGTATCTTGCGACGATCTTCTTTCATGACTCTTCTCCTTGTAGCCGTGCGGCACTACTCGCAGAACACGCGCACCTTGGCATGCTTGTCATCCACATCCACGGTGAGCTCGCTGAGCTGGTCAACCAGTTCTTCCAGGTTTTCCGGTTTGATCTGTGAGAGATCAATCTGCAGGCCTTGTTCCTTGAGGGCATCGTTCACCTGATCACGTGCCTGTACGGGGATCACGCTGGCGAGGCGCACGCCCGCGCGCAAAAGTTGCATCGGGATGCGGACGTTTACCTCAGTCGGGGAATCGTTACAGGATG
>Ga0207127_10216_pt1 | contig 13575 bp, 12 predicted proteins | sample Alteio_BWMinHeat_17_FD_153574 | JGI IMG/M metagenome (GOLD analysis project Ga0207127, IMG submission 153574) | Enriched cells from forest soil in Barre Woods Harvard Forest LTER site, Petersham, Massachusetts, United States -... | ecosystem: Environmental > Terrestrial > Soil > Temperate forest >...
CCTCATTAACCAGGTCCACGCGGATCTTAAAAATATTGCGCTCACTGCCTCATGGGAACAGCACCTAAGCGACATGCAAGACGGCAAACTCTCTCTCACTGCGTTCGAAAACGACATTGCCGGCTTTGTCTCCAGAATCCTTCCCGCTGTCATCCAAGCCACGGCGCCGATTCCCCCCGCCGCGGAGCCAGGCTTAGGAACTTGTCCGCTTTGCAGCCAAGGCACTGTACGCATGGGTTCGAAGAGCGCCAGCTGCAGTCGATGGAAGGAAGGTTGCACCTTCTCGATCTGGAAAGAACAGCATGGCAAACAGTTAACCGAGTCTCAAATCGCCGAACTGCTGGAGAAGCGTCGAACCAAAGTTATCAAAGGATTCAAGAAGAAGTCCGGTGACGGGACTTATGAAGCGCGTTTGATTCTCACAGAGGAACTCAAGGTGCGTCTCGAATTCGACAAACAACCTTCAGCGAGGTAGTAGACAAGGGAATCATGACCACCTGGGAATACATCCGCGATCTTTTCCGGCCCAATGACCGCATCGTCATTTGCTGGAAGATTCACACTGCGACGACCTTCCATCAACGCTTTCTCAGCGCCGAGGATGCCTGCCAAGACAGATATCAGAGATTTCTTCGCGCCATGAACGCCCAAGGCAACAATATCTACATCGGCATGAACCCTATTCACGCCCGATCGCGCTCCCGAACAAAAGCAGACATCGCCGAGATTCGCCGCGTCTATCTCGACGTGGACCATGAGGCAGACACTGTGCTCAACACAATTCTCCTGGACGCGCATCTGCCGCAGCCCAACTACGTCCTCAACACTTCGCCTGGCAAATATCAAGTCATTTGGAATGTCGAGCGATTCGAGCCCGGTGATGCCGAGGCCCTCATGCGTGCCCTATGCCGACACTATGGTGCAGATCCGGCCACGGTGGATATCTCTCGCGTCTTTCGCCTGCCGGGTCTTCACAATAAGAAGTACGAAGCTTCCTACCAGGTCACAGCTCGCAAACTCACAGGGGCCATCTACCGCCCGAACGATTTTCCGGTCTATGACTCCGCTTCAACGCGGCTGCCCCGGCCGCGGACCAGCTCGACGCTCACCAATACGCCATCCCACCGGGACTGGGCCTACGTCTGCCGTGAACTGTGGAACGCCTCCGATCCTGACGCTGTAACACCGCGCCTCATTGAGGAGCTGGTGCACAGTGCCGAACTTCGACACAAACCGAAGCCCCGGTATTACGCCGAGCTGACCGTCGAAAAAGCTCGTGCTTACATTGCCGCCAAACGCGCTTCCTCCTGTGGTGATTGAACCCATGGCCCATTTCTCCCACGTCGCCGGCAGGACAAGAATGTGGTATCTACAGGAGGCACTCACGCCTTTTGCTTGCGTCCGTTCGTTCGTCAGTAATTCCGGCGCTCGCCCCGCAATCCCTTCGGGACCAGGCATTGCAGCACGCGTGCCAACGAAAAAGCGTGTTGGCACTTCTGCTGCTACCTTTTGCGGGTCTCTTTTGCGCCGACGCCCTTTCTTGCTCGAATGCCTGCCTCTAAAGGCCAGTGAAGAGGCAGGAACATTCTTCGCAGCAAAGAAAGGAGCTAACAACATGACGAACGCACTAGCCTTCATCAATCAATACATGGCTCACGCGCCACACATGAGTAGTTACTTCATTACTCTTTGCCCTGCGCTGAACAGCGTGGAAGCGAAGAATGGGTCCCGGTCCACAAATTCACAAAAGGAGAAATCACATGCGCAGTAAGAACACATCCACTTTCATTGGTCACATCGGCAAAAAACCGGAGCTTAAGCAATCGAATTCCGGACAACAGTACACCCGCTTTTCAATAGGCTGCAATTACAGCTTCAAGAACAACGGCGGCGAACAAATCACAGGTGTCGACTGGATTCCCATAGTCGCCTGGGGCAAGCTGGCTGAAATCGTGGTCAAGTATCTGGACAAGGGCAGCCTGGTCAATGTTGAAGCAAAACTCAAGCCCTGGGAGACCGAAAACGGCGGTCAGAAACGCTATGGCATGAACGTCGTTGCGAAAGAGATCCTTTTTCTGGACAAGAAAAAGGAGTCCGCTTCGCACGATGAATCGGAAGAACCTGGCCGCGGTGAGGTGATCACCGATGAGGACATTCCCTTCTAGGGGATGTCCCGCCGGCGCGGGCCCGGAACATAGGGCCCGCACGAAGGTGACTCTTATGCTCTATGAATATCAAGGATTTTGGAAATGCAAGGCGCACTGTGATATCGAGAGTTGCACGCGCCCAGATGGCAAACGCGTCTTCATCGCAACAGAGCTGCCCTGTAATCCAGGTACATCCATCACGAATATGGCGGAAGAACTCGCCACTGCCGTGCGAAAGATGCATGGCATTTTCACAGATCAGTTCATCTGGATCGAACACTACCCCGCTCATCAAGATCCTTCGCAGCCACACCTCGTTCACGCAGAGACCTATGATCTTGTCCGCTTCTCTTACGACGAGCTGGGCAATTACATTCAACCCCAATGGAGACGCCTTACCTCCGAGCAGCTTCAAGGCTTGCTGACTGGCACATTGGAAGCCGATGCCATTTGGTCCGGATTGAAGAAAGGATAAGCGTCTATGGGGAAAGCTTCCCGAATTCGTTACCTTTTACTCAGAGCTACTCTACAGGCTCTGTTCGCCCTACTTCTTATCTCCATACAAGTCTCGCCACAACACCAGGGCCAGCCGGCCCGCTCGCAAGCTTTGCGCCCGGCTGGCCTCCTGCCCGATCCCCGCCTCACACCAGGCGCCACCGATCCGGCAGTCACACAGGCAAATATTTATTCCACGATCTGCCAACGCGGTTACACACGCACTGTGCGGCCTACCTTTCAAGTCAGCAATCGCCTAAAACACCAGGTCATGAACCGTTACCATTCCGCCGGCTCCATTCACGATTACGAGCTGGACCACCTCATTCCCTTAGAGCTTGGAGGATGTCCCACTTGTCTGACAAATCTGTGGCCACAACCCTGGACCTCTCCAGGTGCCCACGAAAAAGATGAAATTGAGCTTTATCTCCATGGTCAGGTTTGCCAAGGTTCTATCACCCTGGCCCAGGCGCAGCACTCCATCACTACAGATTGGTACGCGGTGTATCTGTCCATGAATCATTAATGAAACGACTATGAACAACCAACATGACAAACAACAAATATTGAGTCAGGCACGAGCACAATCCGATAACCCCGAACTTTTCTACTCTCGACTCGTTCTCGCTCTCTCCGAGCCGCTGTCTTGCGAACAATTTAAGACAATGTGTGACTCTATACTCGGTGCAACTTCTACGTCTCGCAGCTTGTTTGAGGATTAGAGAGAATCAAAGGCAGGAATACTGCGGAGAAAGACGTCAGTGAGGGCTCGAGGAAGACCATCAATCAATCGAAAGGTCGTGGCAAATTGGTAGGGCGCATTTTATTGATCGGGCCAGATTAGGTGCTCACGACACTTGGCTCCCAGCTTATGCTGCCAAGCCCTGAACGAAAGAACAGTGACGTACATCTGGCTGCCCATAAGGCCACCGATTAAAGCACCGATCAAACACCCAGCCAATAACGGCGGACCTCCCATAGACAAAATTACAAAAGCAGAATCTAGTCGGTCTCGAAATGGGAAGAGGACGAAGGCACCAATGACAAAATGCAGGAACGACACGCCGAGGCACGTGCCAGTGGCCCGGAAAAGATCTTTCAAGCTGCACTCATGCTCATAAAGCATCATTCCCATTTCCCCCACGATAGTTGCTAGCAGAAAACCGGACATGCACAGTTCCCACGAGACGGGCGGACCGAGCCCTCGGGACCAGAAGAACATTGCAGCGAAAGGAGAGACGAATATCCCAGTAGTGGTGTAGACCAGCAGGGTTTGAACCCAGAATAGAATCTTCTGACTCCACGGATTCCGTGGAATCAACGAGTACTTTTTGGAGAACGCATCAAGCTTGGGGAGAACAACTCGTGTGACGACGCCGAAGACAAGACCATCTAGAATGCCATACGCGATTACAAACCCCACTCGTATGAAACCAACATATTGATATTGCAAATAATATGGAAAACCTACTACTGCGCCTCCAATAAAACCACCGAGTAGCCAAGCGTCGATTACCGCGGCCCAAGAGTTCTGAAAGGGCATCTTGAGGAAAGGCCTGGGAGTGACAACCTGTTGTTCCGAATCGCGTTTCAAGTCACGACTCTGCTTCTCATCGGTAAGCAGCTCTATCTTTCCTACAAATGGACTTACAGCTTCATCCGTCTCCTCTACCCGAGCAACGAATGTGTATCCGTCAGTCCATTTCGCAATATAGAGCGAGCCCTGTGCACTATCCCCTAGCTTTCGTCTGATGTTGCATATGTGAACGCTTAGGGTTCCTTCATCCACCTGTTGCCCTTTCCAAACAACTTCTTTAAAGTCACTCCGGCTAAAAGGGTGCCCTGGGTTGCTAGTCAGCAATTCGAGAATATCTACCTGTCTGGGCTGAATGGGAAATGGCTTGCAGTTCTTGTACAACTGCCGCGCGCTTAAATCTAAAGAGAAAATTCCGAAGTGTCGCCAACGCTTGTCAGGCACCACACTGGTCCTCTAGCAGAAAGTTCAAGACCACGCAAAGTAGAGCGCAATTATATCTTGGAACCTCCTTCTGGTCCTGTTCCCGAAAAATTAGTTTCCACTGTCAAGCAGCTGAAAACGAATCGTTTGCAGGTTAATTAATTCCCTGTAAATCCGTGGTTCATTGCGTCGATTTCGGCAGATCGCTTATATTCCCGCTGCCCAATGTTGGCATTCCGCCGTACGACACCCGCAGAACAACGGCAGGATGTCAAAAACAACAACCTCAAGACACAGACATCGTAATTTCCTGAAGTATGAGTCTGTGTGACAAAGGTAGAAGGAGGTTACATCATGAAATCTTGTACCTCGATGTTTTCGCAACAATACCTTGCACTCGCTTGCGGTAGACGCGAATACGAGCGAAGAGATGTCCCACATCGGTGAGAACGGTCAGACTACGGTGAATTACCGATCTCGAACAAAAACCAAGGCGACCTAAATTATTAAAGGAAGGTATTTATGAATCTGAAAGCGAAGTATGTCCTTTCGATTGTTTCGCTGGGCTTGCTGTGCCTTATGCTACCCGGTTCAATACGGGCGGATACGGTCAACATCAATTCCATCAACGCAAACAGCAGTCCGTTTTTCGTCGATATCAGCACTACAAACCTTCTGGCGCAGTACGGCATCACGCTGACGAAGGTGACTCCAGGTACCACGGTGGATGTCGTATGCGGGGAATGTGGGGGCAATAGCATCGTTTCGTCGTCACCGCCCAACGTGCTTTTTCAGGGCGGCAACGACAACGGCATGTCCTATACACTCCAATTTTCCACTCCGCTGAGCACCCTCAGCTTCAGCTTGGCCGGCAATTCGAAGAGCGGCGGTTCCGGTACCCTGGTCGCGGCTTGGTCGGCCACCGCGTTTGACGCCAGCGGGAATGTGGTTTCCAGGGTTGGCGATCCCTCCTTGTTCGGCACTTTTTCCTCCTTCGCGCCGCAGCCTTTTACTCTGACGGGACCCGGCATTGCTTCTGTCACGTTCTTTACCCAATGTTTTAATGTCTGCGGCACCGGTTTGAACATCGCGGACCTATCAGCGCCGGAGATCAAGCTCGCCCTGTCCGCTCCCACCAACCTGCACGCAACTCAGGGATCGAGTGGGACTAAAATACACCTCACTTGGGACTACGGAACAAATCCGATTGACGGATTTGTCATTGAGCGAGAAGTCCCCTCCGGCACTTTTGAAGAACTGGCGACACGTCCCTTGCCAAGCATCTGCACCTCTGGTCATTGCGCTGTAGATGACTCGGGGCTCACCGTGGGAGGCTCCGCGATTGTTCCATATGGGACCTACTCCTATCGTGTGCGTGCATTTAAAGGTACAACCGACTCCAACCCTTCGAACACGACAACGAGTTGGCAAATCGCTCTGTTTTCTACTCAGTGTCACCTCGACATGTTCGGCAGCGTGATATGCGGCGCGCAAACAAGCTTGGATAGTAGTAAGCGAACGAACGACAATACAATACTCGCACAATATAAACCTCAGCCCTCCGTGACCGTAGGCCAAGTTGCCCGAACTTTTGGGTATGATCACTTCAACTGGGTTTCTATCATCAATCATTTTAAGGTTCCCCGTACTGTATCTGATGCGGCCGGTAATCTTTTGAAGGCCCCATGGATTGATCCTCCATTGGGTGGCTATGGCAGTCCAATCTTTCAGCCCTCTGATGATCTTCCATATTACTGGGATGAAAATACAGTGAAGGGGGCAGATCCTCGATTGGCTCTAGGTGCACTTTTCTCCGGGGGCGATCAAAAGAGTTCAGAGGACACGTTTTTTCGAGATTTGGCACATGATCCTCTAATCCCCCCCGGTGATTACATTGGATTTTTTACGACGTTGGTCGGTGTGAAGACACCTGTTGGTGTAAGCCCACCGGACTACACTGCTCTCAGTTCTTTTGCGTGGTATACGACGTACACGGATTCAACAGGGGGTGTGGGCAGGCTATCAAACGTAGATCCACCGACAAATCCTGGAACCGGCGGTATTTTCAACGCGAGTGTTGTTGGTACCGACGATTTACCACTAGACATACGTCAGCTGTTGGTTCAAAACGGAGCACAAGGAGTCTCAACGGCTCCGAAGATCGACACGGATGCCCCTACGACGGCAGCTTTTTTTGCCGGACCTCAAGGAACCAACGGCTGGTACACTGGGCCAGTAACGGCTACACTAGTTGCAACCGACGTTGATGGTTCCTCCGATATCGCCTCAACAACCTACGGTCTTGACGGGCGGCCACTTGTTGAGTACCAAGCACCTTTCACAATCTCAGAGGACGGAATACACACTCTCCAATTTAGTAGCGTTGACAAGTCGGGAAATACGGAGTCACCTGACCAGTTGCAAACCGTCAAAATAGATACAACCCCTCCCGAAGCTTTTATTCAATTCGATCCAGTGTCGCATGACCTACTGCTCTTCGCCCGCGATGCAGTGTCAGGCGTCACGCCTGGACCAATTGCGCCCGCCCGCGTCGTGTTCAAAGAACATCATGAGGGCGATCGGGATGACGATCGCGACCGCGATCACGACGGACTTAACGACAAAGATCGTGAACGGCACACCGAGGAACTTCGCACCTACAACGTCCTCGATCTTGCCGGGAATGTTCTTGTGCTTACCGAAAAGATTCACAAGACGGGGCATTCGATATCCGGCCAGATCCTCAGCCTACAGTACGGCAACCGTTCTGTGATAACGCCTCCGCGCAATACGCAAACCTTTGCATGGGAAACGGACCGAGACGGTAGCTTAAGGAGACTTGAACAGCATCTTGAAGTCGGCACAGAGAGGAACGAGCAAGATATCTCCGCTCACTTCGACGCGGAAGAGAACGAAACCGATATCCGGGATGAGTCCAAACATGGACATAGGGATGCACCTGGACTCGTTTTGCTCCGCATGGTAACCAACGACGGAAATCTCTTCGTGCAGTTTTGAAAGGCCGAGCTAACAGCGAACTGCTCCCCGATGTACAAACATCGGGGAGCCCTTCCACTCACCACCTGAACAGGTTTACTATGGCTTCCACTTCCGTTGGGCCAAGGTAAACAGCATAAAAATACGGAGGCAATCATATGCGCCACTTTTGCAGATTGGGACTACTCTTCGTTGCCGTTTCCTTTGCTATTGCTGAAACCCATTCTTACCGTTACGAACTGAAGACTGGCTGCAACGAACCACGATATGCCGCAGAGATACCTTTCGATTCCGGAGGACCACGGTTCGACATCGAAACCGATGCTAAGGGCCGTATTGTACGAGTCTCGACCTACGAAAATGGGAACAAAATAAAAGAAACCATCTATCACTATGAGGGCGGAGCCTCCCGGGTGACCGATGCTGATTTCTATCTCGCTGGAGAACTTACGACCACGGTACGTGTGGAGCGAAATACCAAAGGTTCAGTAGTCCGAGACGATTATCTTACCCGAGACGGTAACCGCACCGGTTACTTCACGTGTGAGTATTCTGGAGATCGTGTCGAGGCGACATCTTTTAATTTGGCTGGGAAACCAGTTGATCACTGGACTTTTTTCTTTTCTCAGGACGTAGTGGTTCGTGAAATCCACACTCCGGACGATAAGACTTCGATTGAGGTCACGTACTCATCGAATACTGGTCAAGTACAATCAAGAAAGCAGTACCAAAATGGCATACTCACGAGCCATAACAGTTTTACCTATGACTCAAATGGCAGTTTACTCCGAGAAGATATTTACGATTCAAATGACCGATGGTTTGCCGCCAAAGAATACGCAGATGAATTACGAATCCGGGAGATCTATAAGTTTCTCAATGGCGGAACTCAAGAAACTCGTACTACTTACGATGCCAAGCGCTTTGCGACAGAGGCTACATTCTCTTGGAACGATAGATTGATTTGTACGTTTAAATTTGATCGTTTCTCAAACGGGGTCCTAAAGCGGACTCTAGCCGTGGGTCCCAACGGTGACCTCTATGCTGAGTATCCGGACCACTACGTTGATAAAGTGAACAGGAACGGAACAGCCCTCGACGACATCAAAGGTACCGTTATTTACAAGCAGGGCAACTGGTGGTGAGGTTCTAACCGCCCTAGCAAAAAACTTCGCTTGGGGACTGCCCTGGAGGTGGGCATGCGACAGTCATAGTGACATTCACAATTTGCCTGCAAAGTGCCTATGTAACCTATATGGATATAGTCCTTAATATTAATGACCCATTCCGATTTTGATCACATCTAAAGATGGTATACTTTCGGTAGATTTTAGGTTGATATGAAGGATAATATTCCAACGCTGGCGTTTGCAGATGTTGATGCGGTTGTTTCAAGAAACCTAACTCGTGCGCTGAAAGATGAGTTTGACCTCACGGTCTTCTCCCAGGAGACCAAGGACTCATCGGAGCCCGTGGATCTCATCATCTTCGATCTAGAAGCCAAGGATGGCCTTGGACAATTGGAAACACTTCGAAAAATCGAACCTGCTATACCCATTCTTATCCTCGGGTCATTCAAATACTCATCGGTTTTAGAGCAAGCGCTTGATTTGAGCGACGTCGACTTCTTGACAAAACCGATCGACACAAAAGAGCTCAAATTGCGGGCCAGGCGGTTGCTCCGTGCCAAAAAGTACATCGATGAAATCGAGGGTCGAGCCAGCTTACTCGATGAAGCCTTTACAACTGCGGAGAAACGGGGACGCGTTCTAAGAAACCCCAAGGTTCCGATCGAAGTCTCTTTGACTGAGCTCCATGGAAAGTCAGGACGACTGGATGCCAGCGCATTCGCACATTATCTGGCGGTTCCGTTAGCGAAAGTTGCGGAAGCAATTGGTGTCAATTATGCCTCGTTGCACAAGACACCAGATTCGCCGGCCGCACAGCCTCCTTTAGAGGTCATCAAACGAATTCTCGTCGTTTTGTCCGACATGTTAGGCAAACGTGAGACCGTTCTCGCTTGGTTAAACAGCCCGCATCCGAACCTTGGAAATAGAAAGCCTCTGGTCGTGATACTCGAAGGGCATGCCGATGCCGTCCTCACCATCTTGGAGAACGCCCGAGCTGGGGTTCCCAGCTAATGTATGCTCTTCATCGTTTAAAGAAAGTCTTACCCAACGTTCCCAGAGCAACGATTCATGGACCGTGGTCAAGAGCAATCGGTTTTCATCTGCTAAAAGGCCCTCCTCCAGGAGCGCCGCCGGGCAGTCCGCCTCAACCCCTATGGCCTGGTGGGCCCGCGTCGAACGGGGCGCGATTTACACCCAAGGGTGGGTTCGCCAGTCTTTACTTAGCAGAAGATCCAGTCACGGCTTTGCATGAGGTTGTGTCTGTCTTTACTCCCCCTCAGGGACCACCGGTTACGATTAAGACGGCGCCTTGGGTTGTGATTACCGTCGATGGAGTCCTTTCCAATATCGTTGACCTCACTTTACCCGCTGTTCAGAAGGCACTCGGAACCAGTCTCTCTGAATTGACCGGTGAGTGGGTTTATACACAGGCAGTCTCGGGAATTGCGCCCACGCAGACCCTCGGACAAGCTGCGCTCGAGTGCGGCATTCTCGGCCTGAAATACCGTTCGGCAAAACACATGCCACGTGGTAGCGCCCTCGTTGTTTTTGCGGATCATCTCAAGGCGAATCACCCTAGTTTCTTAGAAGTCGTAGATGAATATCACAATATTTCCCAACGCCTTCCATAGTTCAAAGTTCAAAGTCCAACGATGCGCGAATCTAAGATCCCTTTCTTCTTAGGCAGTCGTTTTCCCGGTTGGCTTCGTAAGGGGTCGCAAGCCCGCACTTCCCACCTTGTCTCCTGATGACCCCCTACCGCGTGTGCCGGCCAGAACAAAATCCGACACGCGAAACTGCAAAAGACCTTCTCGGTGCCGCCTTCGGCTGATCTCCCATTCCAAATTCGTTTCATGGCGCAGTCTGGAGCTCCGTTCGGCTCCTCCTGTCAATCCCGCTTGTGCAGCTCCGCGCGGCAAACAACGCCGTGCTCGCTTCCGCGCCCGCTCTCGCGGCTCCGCTTCGCTCCGGGGATTGACAGCGCCTCTCTGCGCTCAAACTCGCCATTTATGAAACGAATGTTTCTTTATGCCCCTACTAGGGCCAAAAACTCGACAGACCAAACCATCAGGAGAAAACAGCACCATGAACGTTTACGAAATCATCACAGAGAAAATCATTCAGTCGCTGGAGCAGGGCGTCATTCCTTGGCGCAGACCGTGGAAGGTTGCAGGACATCCCCGGAACTTCATCAGCACGAAACCGTATCGCGGCATCAACGTTTTGTTGCTGGGAATGCAGGGTTACGCCTCCCCGTATTGGCTCACGTATAAGCAGGCAGCAGAGCGCGGGGCGCACGTTCGCAAAGGCGAGAAGTCTACGCCCATTGTGTTCTGGAAAGTTGAAACGACCAGCAAGCCGAAAGAAGACGGCGAAGGCATGGAACGTGACCGCCGTTTCACGCTCCGTTATTACAACGTCTTCAATCTTGAGCAGACTACGCTTGCCCCCGCAGATGTGGCAGCAGTTCAGCCGCTCGCCTCTTGCTCCGCAATCGTAGATGCATGGCAGCAGAAACCCCGCTTGATTCTGGACGACCCCACAGTGAGCCAGGCTGAATATTTCCCCGAGCTGGACACAGTTGCAATGCCGCTCATGTCTCGCTTTGTTTCTTCGGAGCACTATTACGCGGTCCTCTTTCATGAACTCATTCACAGCACCGGCCACCCGTCCCGGTTAAACCGCGAAGGTATCACCAACTGTGACAAGTTTGCATCGGAGCGTTACTCGAAAGAGGAACTGGTTGCAGAAATCGGCTCCGCGTTTTTGTGTGGCCACACAGGCATCAATAAACCGGAGATCGAACAGCAAACAACCGCGTACCTGCAAAACTGGATTGCTGCGCTGAAAGGCGATTCCCGCTTAGTTGTCTCCGCAGCAGCGCAGGCACAGCACGCGGCAGACATGATCCTTGGCACCCACGCCGAGGAAGAACCGAAAGACACCGAGCAGCTTCCGGAGGCCACCACGGCCCCGGAAGCTGCTTTCCCGCCGCAACCCGAACCGCAGGGGCTTTGCGCCTAACCGCGCATCGCTTCCCTGCTTTTATTCACACTACAACTCACAAAAAAGGAGACGTACATGCAATCGCAATTCGTAGCTCAAGAAGTGTTGCTTTCCTCTATCATTCCCAACCCCAACAATCCGCGTAAGACCTTTGATGAAAAGGAACTCCAGAAACTAGCGTCCACCATTGCGCGGAATGGCGTCCTTCAACCTATTCTTTTGCGGCCCCACCCAACAACTCCCGACGCTTATGACCTTGTGGCGGGAGAGCGCCGTATGCGTGCCTCTGAAATCGCGCAGAAGAAAACCATTCCCGCCGTCATCCGCGAGATGACCGACCCCGAAGTACGGGAGTTTCAGCAAATCGAGAATTTGCAACGCGCAGACCTCAACCCGATGGAACAGGCCAGGGCCTACCGTGACCTCATGGAGAGCAACCCGGATATTTACACCGTCGAAACCCTTGCTACCCGCTTGGGGCAAGAGCAGCGCGACATCTGGAGGACGCGGCAATTGCTCACCCTGATCGACAATGCACAGGCGTTGCTTTTGGCAGGTAAGCTTCCCATTGAACACGCTTACGAGTTGTGCCGCATCCAGCCGCCACAGCAAGAAGAAGCCTTGACCGTCTGCTTTCGCCATAGATCGATTGCGGAAGTGCTTAAACAGCCCCACCACTCCCCGAGTATGAGTCTCCGCGATCTGCGCGAGTGGATTAAAGACCGTTGCTTGCTTGACCTCAAGAACGCGCCGTTCGACACCAAAGACGCGAACCTTGTACCCGCTGCAGGGGCATGCACCGATTGCCCAAAACGGGCAGGAACAAACCCGGGGCTGTTTTCAGATATCGCCAAGGGGCAAACGTGTACGGATGGCAATTGCTTTCAGGCGAAGAAACACGCCCTTATCCAAATTCAGATTGATGCGCTCAAAGAGAAAGGTTTCACCGCTGCGCGTATCACAGACGACCACTTCAGCGACGACAAAACCGTTTTGACTCGGGGTAAGTACAAGCTGTCGAAACGGGAAGCGTGCGCCGAGACGCAACCCGGAATTTACGTCGAAGGCAGAGAGTTTGGTAAGACGGTGCAAATCTGTGCCAAGGACGAATGCCCGGTGCACGCGCCGAAATCGCGCTATGCCGATGGCAAACTATCGGAGGAACGCAAGGCCGAATTGCTGGGGCAGCGCATCGAGAAGCAGTACCGCCTTGACCTTGTACGCGCTTTGGAATCTAAGCTGCCCAAGGTTCCGACTCTTCCAGACCTTCAGTCTTGTGCCATTCTGTGTGCTAGATGAGAGCTGCGGCGAAATCCTCTGCGATGCCGCGCACGGAAGTGTGCGTCGGTTCCCAATCCCTCCCGATACGGTGGGCAACCTGCAAGAGCACTTCCCATGCGGAAAGAATGCCGACTGCGGCCGTCCTGATCGCTTTTGTCAGCCTCTCGGCTTCTGTCGCGGTGAATTCACTCCGTGGCTGTGTGCATAGTCTTCTCCTGTTGTAGCATCGCGTCTCTTGAGGCGCAAAACTGCGGTTCGGGTGGCGGCATAAAAACCGGTGCCGTCAGGTTCTTCCTCGGGCGCTGGTGAGGCCAGGAGCGGGGGATTAGTCCGCTCCTGACAGGTTCTCTGACGCATGGCTCCACCTATTTGCCCTTCGCGGTCATGGCAGCTTCGACCTTCTTACGAATAGCCTTCGGGTCTATGCCATGCGCTTTGGCGGTGCGGTAGAGTTTGGATTTCTCCTCCAGCTTTTGGTTGAGGTCGTAACCGGGCACGTACAGATCGCCGGATACGACGCAGATCAGAAAGAAGTGATACAGTTCGGCGCTGCTCATCTTGG
>Ga0207127_10217_pt1 | contig 13560 bp, 19 predicted proteins | sample Alteio_BWMinHeat_17_FD_153574 | JGI IMG/M metagenome (GOLD analysis project Ga0207127, IMG submission 153574) | Enriched cells from forest soil in Barre Woods Harvard Forest LTER site, Petersham, Massachusetts, United States -... | ecosystem: Environmental > Terrestrial > Soil > Temperate forest >...
GATGTCTTTGACAGCTTCATCGGCGTTGGGGACTACTTTGTTCATCCGCTCCAATTTAACCACAAATTTGAAAACTTGCATTTTAATCAAGTTTTTCAAGTCGGGATAAGGTGTTTAACCGCAGAGGACGCGGAGGAACGCAGAGAGGAATGAAGCGTATTCCGCGAGGAACAATTTGGAACAAGGGATGTGAAAACCGTGTTCTGTTTGTGTCCTTTGTGGTTAGACTTTTTGTTCTTGCTGTTTGAATAAGCAGGGTCTAGACTGGATTCAATCTCCCCGATTCTTAAGGTGGCTAACTGTACGTGTAGCCATGCAACCTTAAGTATTCTTTTCTGCAAGGTTTCTATCTACACCCACCGGTGGATTCTCGACCCCGATTTGTTATCTCTAAGAAAAAACGAGTTACTGTCCAAAACGAATGGGATTGCAATAAACATTCTGCAGTAATTTGGCTTTACGCTCCATGATGGACCAGGCTCTGTTTGTAGGGAAAAGCGAATGTACACAGAAGCGCAAGCTGGTTTCTGGTGCAGAGGCGCACCCCAAGAACGGAGGAAGCGATGAACGAGGATGAAAACAGTCAGGCGACCTTGGACACGGTAGCAGAAGAATTAAACGAGCGTGCAATCAACATGCGGGTTCGCAATCCCGAGGCCAACAAACTATCCCGGGAAGAGGCAGCCCTGCAGTTAACCACCGTACTGATTGGAGAGATGAAAGAGCGCGGGCAGAAGATCCCCTATACGACGGAGTACTATGCCCAGCGCATCTTGCATTTATTGCGTTGGAGTGGCTCCAACATTGGGGGTGGCGTGATGATCGAGTATCTCATTGATCATGGCGGCGATGAACTGCATTTGTACCTGCAGCGGTTACTCGATCAGACGGGATACCAGGAGGGCGAACGCCTGCCCGGAGAAATGCACACGGCGATTCAGCACCTGCGAGAACAAGGGCGTGATCCAATCAAAAGCTACAAGCTCGGCGACAACCAGCGCAGAGGAATCTGGCACTGCACCGTGGAACAGATGCTCCTGCTGGATGAGCTCGACCCCAGGGCATGGCCCGAGATGGTTGCCCTGGTAAAAGAAATGGAAGCCCGATACCCGCACTTGCGGAACCGGGAAATGCTGGTCGAGGAGCTGACCACGAGGTTTATCCATGCGCTCCAGGCAAGCAATCTTGCTGCGCCTCACCATCACGACTGGTATCGCAGCCGTATCGCAACCTTGATGTTCCATTATGCGCATCCCTTGTTTGCCGGGATCATTGGCTGTCTTCTGCTGGACAGGTCAGAAGGCGCAATCATGAGCGAAGAAGCAATCGTGGGCGAACCAGAAGATAAACACACCACCAGTGTGCTCGATGACATTCTGTCGCTCTCGGACTTGCAAACTCCGCGTTGATACGCCACCACCTGGCGCTCACCCAAGAGCTTCGCGGCATTGAAATGAGGCGTGGTTCTTCATCCCTCCCCTGCGGGGAGAGGTCCATCGCCGCTTGGAGTTTAGAACTCTGTGCAGCCGCAAAGTGGCACCAAGTTGGTATCAAAATCTTTCATTCCCTGGAAGCCATAGGTCATAATTGTGCCAGACGTGTGTTTACGTTATGCATTCAAGAATGCGTCTTGGTCGTAAGAACATTGTTTTGAGCCATATTTGGCGGGGTTTCGTAGCCCATGAACATCATCTTGACCTCGTCATTGAGCACTTGAAAGGTAAAAGGGAGGCTCTTGAGCAGCTTTTGCTTGTCTTCGCGGTCAAGCTCGCGCCACTTGTGCAACGGCTCTGCAAGCTCAGCAACTTCCTTTGGGTCCCAGAGAGGCATCTTCTGCGTCAGCTCAGCCAGCGTGTCACGAGCCTCTTGAATTTCTCTGTCTACTTGGCTGAGACGCTCATCCAGTCCAGACTTCTCAAACTTGCCATCAAAATAGACATCCTCGATGCGCTTACGCTTCGCCAGCAGCTTGTCGAGCTGCTCTTGCGTCCGCGCTCGGTCTTTCTCTGAGAAGCCAGCTTCCAGTTGCTTTTGGTAGGCTTTGTGTGTCTGTTCAAGCCATTTTGGGCTGCTCAGCTTTCTAGCCACTTGCCAGTCGAGCGCAGCTTCAAGCTGCTCGCGCCGACAGTATGGAGCGTCACACGCGTCTTTGCCGCCGCGTAGTCTCTTGCTGCATACGTAAAAATAGCGAGCAGGGATAGACAGCACGCCGTCCTTGCGCTTCTCTTCGCGCTGGTTCTTGAGCTGTGTGTACATCCTGGCGCCACACTTGGCGCAGAACAAGACACCTGTATAAGCGAAATGAACTGCGTTAGTGATCTTCTTGGTGTTTAGCTCAGTTTTGACAGCGATCTTGGCATAGACTCGATCAAAGTCTGTTTCGGAAATGAGACCGAGCATGACTTTCTTGTTGATCACCTTATCTTGCTCCCGAGCGATCTCAGACTTGTAGCTCTTGCCCTTCTTGCTGATTTGCTTCTCGGTTGGGTGACGCCGCTGACTGAGGAAGAGATAGCCCTTGTATATAGGGTTGGTCAAAATGTGTCTGACGGATGAACTGGCAACATTCAAGGACTTGGCGTGCTCAGCGTAGTTAAGGTCGCCAGCGAGACAACGCTTGAATACTTTCTTTAGCTTTTGAGCTTCAGGCTGTTTGTAAGAAAACTGACACGTCTCTCGATCATAGGCGACGCCATAGGGCAAGCATTTCCAGCTAACAGCCCACCGGCCTTTCTTTCGCAGAGCTTCTTTACCGCGCATCGTGTTGCTCCGGATGATCTTCCGATGGAGCCCGCTGAATTGCGCTAGCACGCCGCCCATGAAGCCGCCCATGTCATCGTTAAAGTCAATTGGGCCAGTGGGCAAGCACAGACGAGTGTTGGTGTCCATGAACTGTTGCAAGATCACGCCATCACCTGGGTTCTCGGGCCTCATGAGGCGAGAGAATTCACATGTAACGACGCCATATATTTCTGGATCAGTAATGTCTTTGAGCAATTGCTGAAACTCTTGATTCCAGAGGACTTCAGCGCCCGACACGTCCACCAGCTTTACCGTCTTCACTATCTCTAGGCCGTACTGCTTAGCAGTTTGCTGGTTAGCTGCTTTCTGCGCGTCAATCCCACCCTTCTTGTCGCCAGCCTGCGCTTCCGTCGAGACGCGGATTAGCTCAATAACTTTGTTCGCGTTGCTCATTGACTGCCTCCTTTCTTCTTCTTGGCGGCAATCTCTCTGAGAGTCTCATACAGCGGGTTTATGTCGTCATCGCTGCTGGATGGCGCTAGACGCTCAGCTTCAGTTGTCGGACGACGAAGAGGCAGCAGCTCCGTGTAGATTGGCAGACGCTCGACAGTCTTTTGTCTCGTGGATTTCTTCTTCTTGGTCATACTCATATCCCTCTCAGAACGAGCCTGACAGCCAAGTAGAACAAAATTATCCCACAAGCTGGCTCATGCCAGATGGTGAAGGCGCACAGAGCACTCATCAAGAGCGCCTTGCACAACACAAATTCGATTGTTCTGATTACACTTAGATCAGCCATTGCGATCCTCCAGTGATCGTCTTGGTTAGGCTGCGTTCAGCGTTGACGCGCTGAGCGTAGCCGTTAGTTAGTGGTTAGACGAGTGTGCAGCGTGCTCTCTTTGACTGCGAGTCTGACTGTCTCTGGATGGCACTGGAACAGCTTAGCGATGGATGGCCACGTCTCGCCCTTCGCTCTCAGCGCAGCTGCTTTGTCTACATGGGCAGGGCAGAGAGCTTTGCGACGCCCACCAACTCGTCCTTGCTTGCGTGCTTTCTCTAGCCCTGCTTTCGTGCGCTCAGAAATCCTTATCTTTTCTTGTCGAGCTATCGCTGCGAGGATTGCGAGCACAGCTTCTCTGAATGGCCCGAGTGAGTCGAGGTACTGCTCAGTAAAGCTCTTGTAGCTGATGCCATACTGAGTGAGCGTCTGAAGGTACTGGAGCGTGGCAAGCACGCCCTCTCTGCTGAGACGATCTAGCGACCAGAACAAGAGCAGATCGAACTTGCGCTGGCTAGCGTGCAAGAGCATCTGCTTGAACTGCTCACGATCAGCGCGACCACCAGAGCACGTGTCACAGTACTCTTGGATGATCGTGTGCCCGTGCCCTGCGCAGTACTTGCGCAGCTGAGCGAGCTGATTCTTGTTGTCCTGGTCCTGCGTGCTGACCCTGCAATAGATTGCCACGCGCATTAGTTACCTCCCTTCCACATGCCAAGCGTCTTGGCGACAGCAATCGTGCTGCGGCAGTCGCTGAACAGCGTTGCGATGGCTGAGCGGCGCTCTTTCACTTCTTTAGCTGAGCGTCCGCCCTTAATGAGCAGCTGATCCAGCTCGCCGATCGTCAGCTCGCCATTGCGCCTGACCACGACGCGCCTGACTGCTTCGCTGATGTTCATGCCTGCTTGCGCTTTGGCTCTTGCTACTCTCTGCTTTAGTGTCGCTTTCTTCATTGTGTTTCTCCTTATGCGTCAGTTAACCAACGCTGCATCTATTGTCATTCCCGAAACGGGAATACGTCAAGACAAACGTTCGTAAAAATGGGTTGTAGAAATAGAAAGAGCTGGCCGCATGTTTGCGGGTTCAGATCACGCAGAAATCGCAGACGTTTTCCTGGGTCTCTGATGATCTCGCATGATCGAGACGCAATCAGCACAGCCGCTAGAGTACGTTGCAATACCGTCTGCGTCTGGCTGTAGCTAGGCGCTCGTGCTGAGCTGACACGAATGCTCAAGACGCTTGATGCTGGGAGTGATCTCGCTAGTGAGGGATGGTTAGAAAAGAGATGGTTAGCGACTAGCCAAGTCAAATATCTAGCGCGAGGGAGAGCAGCCAGCTCCTTTTTGTGACGTTTTCGACTCTTTGCTCGCCCACTGAAAGCACTGTCCATCCATGAGGCACTAACCATCGCTAGCTCTGCTATCTAGGAAGTAAGCCAAACTGCCTCCCTCGATTCCCTCATGACTAAAGAGCCAAGGGAGGCAGTCGTCATTTCACGTCCGCGTGAGGAGCAGCGTGAAATTTGAGCGTGCTACAGAGCGGCTAGAGTCGCCAAAGCTTCGTGGAATTGGCGTAGTGCCCGGTTTCGTTTCTCTTCGGCAGCCATCTTCACCTTCGGGATATTGCGCAACTCTTCCTCAGCTGCTTGGAGCGCGGCATTCGCTTCGTTCACTCTCGCCCGAGCAGCCTCGACTCGATCATCTTTGCAAGGCTGGCTGGTGGGCTGTTCTATTGTGCTTACGTTTTCCATACTGATTAGTCTCCTAGTAAAAAGAGGGTCAGAGGTGAAAGGAGTTGAGCCCTCTGGCCCTCGCGCCTGACAGGAGCTCCGTCTCACCAGGCAAACTTTTAATCACAAGCGCAAGCAGTGACCAGATCAGCGACGTGTGTTTCTGCTCTGGACGAGTCGCCCTCATCGATTGCGAGCAACATTTTCCTCACAGGTCCTGCGGGCATCGTCTGGATGCCAAGCTGCCAGCCCGACTCGTTCGCGCTCTTGAGCGCGTTGAGCTGCTGGATGAATTTCTTTCTCAGCTCCGGCAGTCGAGATGGCGAGACAGGGAATGCTTTCAAAAACTCGCTATACTCGATCTCTTGCGCCGCAGTGAAGTGGACAGGTTGGCGAGGCGCTAGTGGAGTCACTGCGCTCTCAATGGCTTTGAGAACGTCCACCGACTCGTCAGAGAGCTTTGGTGCTGCGAATCCTAGCGCCTCTGCTTCATCTGCTTCGCCAAACATGCCCTCGACAAGTTCTGGCGAGCAGGTCTTCCGAAGCGCGTCCAACTCGGACTGCTTCATTGGTTGCCTCCTTTAGGACGAGGCATCCCTGTTGGTCTGCCTGATGGCGATGGCATCCCAGGCCCTGCTGGCTGTGGCGTCGGTGTCGGAACTGGATATGATGGTGATTGCACTTTACTTACCTCCTTGTTTCAAGACGTGCGCGCAAACGATCTGCTGCGCCCACTGTAGTGTTTGCGCTCACTACAGCGGCTTCCTGTTGGTTGTCCTCTTGCTCATCTTGCTCTTCATCTACCGTTGGTGCTGTTTGCTCGTGGGCGGCAAGCGCTATACATAGTTTCTGGAGTAGGCGAGCCTTCGCAGATCCAGGTGCCTCTTCATAGGACGTCTCTTCCGTGATGCTGAATGCTGCTTTGAACAGCTTTCCCTCTGTGGTTTCGAGGAGTAGTCGAGCCGCCGCTACGCTTCCGTTGAGTGCCTCGCGCACAAGAGTCTTGGCGATTGCTTGCGAGTTAGGAAGCCCTGAGACTGGGTCAATCGCATCTAGCTCTTGCCTGCACGCTCTGCTCAGCGCCGCACTCTTCGTCCGGCCGCTTGGATTGCCTGACTGCCCAGGTTGCCATGGACGCAAATTTGCTAGACGAGGGTCATCTGGTTCCATGGACAAACTCCCTCAACAGAGTGCCTGGCTGCAGTTGGCTGGCTTTATTTGGCTTCTTCGATCCGAGCAGCCCTTGGTCTTCCATGGATTCGAGCAGACCTTGCTGAAGAGCGGGCGAGATCACGGCGACAGAGTAGCTCTTGCCACCAGACAGCATGACTCGTGGTGGTTGAATGTCCTTTGGATTTTCTGCGAGTAAGAAGCCGCGAATGACGACTTCCTGACCACCATCACCTGCGAAGATCAGCGAGAAGCGCTGCACGCCAGAGGCCTTGAGTGGTTTGTCATCAAACGCCACTCGCAGCGAAAATGTCATAAGCAAGTAAGTAACTACTTACATAAAGCAGTCTGGTAGCGCGTGTCAAGCCCAAAATAGCAGTCACGCGCAAATATGTTTCACGATGATTTGTTTTAACATCAACTAGTGGAGATTCCATTGTGTATCTTCTCGTTCGCCATTATTCTAAAGTCTAAAGACAAACGCTCGACTGCTCAGATTTCGACAAAGTGGTGGGATTCAGGAGATGGAAGACACTCTTATAAAGAAGAGACGAGAACAACGGCAGATTTTCTTACGTGCGCTATATGGTCTTGTTGACGGGCGAGTGGATTTGCCTATTCAACTCTTACAGTATGGCCCGCTCGCGTCTCAGCTTGGTCTTTCTGAGAGCGATACTGCTCGAGTTATTGAGGTCTTGCTTGGAAGTGAATGCCTAGTTCGACTGCCCACGACAGGGGCGTTAGCCTTGACACATAAGGGAGTTCTAGAATTAGAGAGTGCTTCTCCACCTGATGTGAATGAGCACAGCGAACGTGAGATACAACTTACGCCCGAACCAATTGTTGGAATAAAAGCGGCAGCTCATCTTCCGAAGATTCTGTTTGTTGACACCGAGCCGGAAACCGTGAAGTTTTTCAAAGAACGAGATTACCCAGTTTTCGAAGCGGATATGGGCTTCAAGAGTGGCAAAAAAAAGTTCATCCATCCGCCGCACGAAGTGGATTTAATTGTCTGTGATCTGTTGACGCCAGCTTGTTTTGATAGCTTTAGTTGGGGGCCAGGGAAGAATGATAACTACCAAGCGAAGTTAGTGCCTATCGAGCAAGTCAATAATGTCTTTACGGAACAAAATGGCAAGCGAAGGTACCGATATACAGTCGTACACGAATCGCAGCTGCCCAAGTATAGTTCAATATTCAGTTCTAGAGACGTGCTGCGCGCAATTGGTGAAGCCGGCGTACCGTTTCTTTTGTTCTTAAACCAAGAATGGGTTCGCCGGATAACTGAATTTCCGAACTGGTTTGGCTTGCGGTGGTCATTCAACTCGACGGCAGCAACAACGTTTCAAATCAACGAGCCACTAAATAGACTATTACCAGAATTAGAAACAAAGAAACTTAAGTTCAAACTTGCACTTCAGCACGCGATAGAGAGTGGGCCTAGTCCGCGCGTAACTGGAGGGCGCCTCCCGTACCCAATAGAGCCAACCAGCCTTATCACTAATAGTGTCAATGATGTTTTTGCCCAGGTTGTCAAAGTAGGAAAAGGAAGCATCTGGCTCATTCCGGGAACCCATGACAATGCTAAAGTGATTGAGTTGATCGCATCACGGTTAGAAGCTGTGAAGGAGACGTTCGCATCGTCTAAAGTAACGAGCAATCTTGTTAGGAGAGCGGATTATGCGATTCCAACAACGGATACAAAGGAGAACGACGCGTTGATTGATGTATTTATTTCGCATAGCAGCGCCGACGCTAAAATCGCCGAGGCTCTCATAGAACTGCTCAAATCTGCGTTGCCTGATCTTCATCCAACTCGCATCCGGTGTTCAAGCGTGGCAGGATACAAACTTGAGGGCGGGACTAATACAGATGATCAACTGCGAAAAGAAATGCGAACTTCACCGGTATTCATTGGGCTACTTACAAGGCAGAGCTTACAGTCCACGTACGTGCTCTTTGAACTAGGTGGTCGGTGGGGTGCTGGCTCACAATTTACACCATTAGTTGCTGCCGGATTACGAATGTCTGATCTGAGACCGCCCTTAGCCGGATTGCATGCGCACTCAGCTGATTTAGATACAGACCTACAACAAATGCTGGAAGAAATCAGCACCAAGCTTAGTTTGAAAAAGGTCAGTCCAGCGATTTACGATGCGCAGTTGAAGAGACTCGTAGCTGTCAGCAAAGAATTCGCTTCGACTAGCAGAGAAACAAAACTTAGCTCTAAACCTAAACTCAAACAAGTTGGTGATGTTTACTACTATTATTTTGAAGGTGAAGACGTTCCGTATTGCTCAGTGTGCTATGGCGCCAAAGAACAACTCGTGCCTCTCGGAAAGGGTGAATCGTTCTTGGGTGGGTTTCGGCGGCATTGTTTGAATTGCAAAAATTTCTTCTATGAAAAACCAGCATCGCACGAGAACAAAGGCGGATCAACACCCACCAGTCAATGGTCGTGACTCCCTATTCCGCCTCAACCAATTGCACGATGGCGCAGGTTTTGCCGCTGTAGTCTTGGCTGTTGCGCTCCATGATAAAGTTCCATCGTTTACGGATAGCAAAGCCACCGTGCGTGCTGGACTGGACTTCGTATTGGTAATAAATGCGCGGATTCTTGTAGGGCTTGCCATTAGCTTGATTCATGAAGCCATGAGTAATCTCACTAAAATCCCTGACGTTAAAGAGCTTCTTCGGCGTCACTCCCGGCTTCCAATATCCGACAACACTAGAGTCGCCACGTTGTAGACCAACCAAATAACCAAAGGAGTGTTCAAAACAATCATCTTTTAACTCAGCTTCGGCAACCTCTGTTGAGCTTGGTCTGCTTGGAACCAATGTAATCATTGCTATCAGTGAGATTAGTCCCGCGACTAGAACCAAGACGATAAGAAAAGTTTTCATAACCCGTCCTCTGGTTATAACCAGTATGGTTTTGGCCAGAGTATCAAGACACTGCTAGATGTGCAAGACATTCAGAAGCAGGTCGGGGCTAATATTCGTGCGCTGCGTCGGAAACGAAAGCTATCGCAAGACATATTTGCAGAACGTTCTGGCTTGCACAGAGCGCATGTGGGAGAGATCGAGCGTGGAGAGAGCAATGTGACCATTCAAACACTGAAGATCATTGCCGATACGCTGGGCGTCAAGATCGTGGATTTGGTAAGGAATCTTTGAGGCGGTCAGCTTAATTACTCTCAATTGAGTCGGAAAGAAGCACACAAGGAAGGTGGTCGCTAACCTAATCTTTAGACTGTTCAGATACGTCTGTTGCTTTTGTGCGCACAGCGCGAATCTCTACCATGAGCCGTTCGCCCGCTCCAGTAAGAGACCAGTACAGGCCCCACACACCCGCAGTACTTTGCGAATATTCAATCTTCACTAGTCCGAGTGCTTTGAGTTGAACACCAACCGTTTGAAACTGCTGGTCATCGATACTAGGGCTTGAGCCATCTTTTCCAGTCGCTTTAAACACAGCAGTAGCTAAGACGTTCTTTACTGTCTCTTCGTTAGGGTATTTTACTAAGTACGGCGACACGTGGCCGAACATCTTCCGCCAAGTAGTTTCCGTGCCCCAACTCTGTGTGCGGCTGTAATACCGGTCAAAGTACTGTCCGCTTATCTTTACTAGCTCATCTAAACCCGCTAGGTCGTCTAAAGCAGGAAAAGGCGCGAGATCAGCTAACTCGGCTTCTAACTGCACATTTCGCTTCCGCAGTTCGTTTATTTCATTCAGCACATCTGCGCCAGCAGCTCTGTTTGCTCTTATCCAACCAACAGCAGGAGAGTTCTTTATAGCACTCGATAAGCTGAGGGCCACTAAACTACGCAGCTCCTCTCCGGTTTTCCAGAACTTCACGAGGCGATCCTTGCTTACTTTCTCTCGGAATGTCTGCAGCTTTTGTCGAAGAGCTGGGTCTTTCTCCGATTTACCCAAGATAATCTCTTCTGGGTTCTCGTGAAGAAGCGCTATCACTGTCAGCCCACGACTGACTGCGTAGTCGTACTCTTGCTCAGTGTAACTAATTCCTGATTCAGAAATAGAGCCATACCTGCCGCCGATGATCAAAAGGTAATAGTCACAATAATCAATCACTCGCTTTATGAATGCTAGTTGTTCTTCGTCAGCTGCTGGAAACAACTCCATCCCTGCTGGTATACAGTCTGATTCGATAACTGTCTGGATGACCGCTCGCCTTTCTTCTTTTAGGTCGGCATAGGTAGAGCTGATGAAGACTTGGTAGCGTTTGTCTGTCGGGGGCGAACTAAACGGCGAATAGCCTTTTTTGTTATTTGACATTCTGCACTACTCGCACGACCACACGTCCGTCTTTTGTCGGTTCCTTGTAGATTTCATACCCTGTGACGGACCCGCCACTCAAGAGATCAGTACGATTCTTGAAAAAGAGAATAAACGTCTCAACTTCGTCGAGGGCAAACTCGGTAGCAAGGTTTCTGTCTGGGAACAATGTGAGCGTTTGCTCAGTCAATCCGTCTCTTAGGTGAATTAGAGGTAACACAGCGAGGTATAGTTCGTTACTTGGCATTTGCACGCATCCTTTCAGAACAAAAGTCAGATGTCCAGTGGAAATCTATTTCATAAACTAGTCCATTACTTACTGGCAGTTTGTTAGTTTCGCTGTTCGTTCGACCATGATTAATGATCCTACCCAAATTGCCGACGCAAACGATAGAATTCATATTGCTATGCCCGAGCTTGTCTCCATACCAATTTCGTTTTTCCAGGCAACGTTCGAATACAAAGAGCCAAACATCACGCTCTGGCTTGACCGGGCGACCGTAGTCCAGTCTCTTTTTACAGCTTTAAAGCCGTGGCACATCGATGTTGATAATGTGGAAATTATTACCACTGGTAAGCCGTCGGAGCAGGGCATCAAATTCAAGCTTCCTGCGAAACAGATTGCTTTCTTTTTTAGTGCGACACTGTGCAGATTCTCGAATGACAACTCTGATTGGGAATCGGCTGAAGAAACGATCACGATTCTGGACGCCGCATTTTCTACACTGGCAAGATCCGCTAAGATCGAGGCTGCAAAGATAGAAACGGTCATCGGTCTTCACATGCAACCGAAGGTGCTGCCATTCATGAAAATCTTAGAGCGTTTTATCCCGTCCCAACTTGCTGCTTTAGACGGAGACGTTAGGACTATAGCGAGCATCGTAAAATGGGACAAGCGGAAGGTCATCATTGACGGGTCAGGGCAGCTAGCGAACGGAGTGTTTCTCAGGTTTGAGCGCGAATTCGACGGGACCACTGCCTATCAACAAATTGCTGAGCAATTGCGAGCTGATGAAGAAGCTTTGTTCGCTATGCTCGACGTGAAGGAAGATCGGTCATGAACGGAGTGTCTTTTAGCCAAGTATCAGGAAACGACTGGACTACGCCGCCGTCTGAGATGCTCTATCTCCAACTCTTTCAAAATGTCGTTCCGACCCCTGCTCCTGAGTCGCAACCTCGAATCGATCAGCAATACGCCCAGCGAATTCAGGAGCAAATGGAACAGCAGATGGCTCAGTTTGAGGCCGAGCATGAAGCTGCTGTGACTGAATTGCAAAGGAGCTATGTATTCTTGAATGAGCAAGCAATAGGAAGTTTTTTCAAAAGCCACAGAACCGCGCCGCAATTGCTCGTGGAAGCTGCGCCTTGGCTAAGACAGAATTTCGGTGCTAGGACTGTCTTCAATCTTCGCGCGATGAGTGACGAATATGGAGCGCAGACGCTTTGTGTTGTTGCACTCTGGCCCGGAGACCTTCGAGAAGTTCGGAACGCACTCGAGCATTTTGATGAGCAGTGGTGGATTGACAACTCACATCAGGCATCAGGCGACCTTACTTTTACATACGAGCTTGTGTAATGGCAACGCAACACTTCAATTGGATTAGCTACTATACACTTGCTAATGAACTCGCCGCGCGAACCGATGAAGCATCTCGTCGTAGCGCTATTAGTAGAGCCTATTACTACGTCTATCACCTAGGCTACGCGAGAGCTGCCAGCAATGGATTCAAGCTCATAGATGGAGAGACATCACACAAGCAACTCTGGCGGAACTACAGCGAGAGTCCTGACCACGATTGCAAAAAGCTCGCAGTGATCGCTAACCGTCTAAGAGAAAAAAGGGTACGGGCCGATTACAACAAAGTCTTTCTGCGCATTGACGACGAAATCGAGGCATTGATCCAAGATGCGCAAGACTTCGCTGCTGGTTTAGTCGCGCTTCCACCACGCTTTCCAGACCCCACTCATGTCAGACAGTAACTATTAGAAACCCCTACCAACACAGTGTTTAAAGTCAATGCGCTTTGCGATAGATGGGAGAGTAAAGTGCAATGGAGAGCTAGAGTTGCTGCCTTCTAAAAGGTGTTTGAAGTGCAAAACGTGCTACAAGACAGTGCCAATTGACAGAGACATCCTAGAACTTGCAGACACGCTGCCATTACCCACACTCAAAGTCCCTTAGTGACTAACACATTCAATTATGACCTCATAATTGAACGTGGATTCAACTTTGTCGCTTTCTTGTTGACAGCTCCAGCCAGCGGGACTTATAGATAGACACGACAGTTGAAAACACCCGCGAAGTAGCGAGTTTCGATCACGCTGGCGCTTGTTCCTACCGTTCCTCGCGGGTTTTTTCTCCCTCACTCAAAAAAATGAGAACGCCCTCTTGACAACGCACTCACACCAGATTAGATTCACACACGCCAGCGCTGTTGATTGAACTCGTTGTCCCTGTCCAACCAATTCCAAAAACACACATGGCACCTTAAGCTTCCTGCGGCTTAGCGGCTTGCGAGCTTGAGCCAACTTGAAAGACCCGACCCGTAGCGGATAGCTAAGTTGGGCTTTGGCTTGAGATGAATCGTCTCTCGTCTAGACGACAGACGTGTAGGCGCTCAGGTACGCAGGAACACAGGTACCACTTTATAGACAAAGGGACATATCATGACAGGTGCATACCAGTACAAAGCTAGGACTCCTGAGCAGTGGGCTGCGCGCAGGTATCAAACAGATGGGATGCCATTGCCAATCGCTGTCGAGTTTGCGCTGTGGCTTAGCCAAGTCAAATTCCAGCTATTCTTAACCATCAATCCTCATCGAGATGATCTAACCATCTTC
>Ga0207127_10218_pt1 | contig 13502 bp, 16 predicted proteins | sample Alteio_BWMinHeat_17_FD_153574 | JGI IMG/M metagenome (GOLD analysis project Ga0207127, IMG submission 153574) | Enriched cells from forest soil in Barre Woods Harvard Forest LTER site, Petersham, Massachusetts, United States -... | ecosystem: Environmental > Terrestrial > Soil > Temperate forest >...
GCGTTCCAAAATAGAACTCATTTTCGGTCCGCTACTTTGTGCCTGCGCGTCATAGGGGGAATTGCGGCCAATTTCTGAAGGGTAATTTGGTCCAACGGTCGCGACCGAACGTCTGCGTGTCCGGCCCCCTTTATCACCTGAAGTGCGATGGCATCGAGGTTCGCTTCCTTTTGAATCCATCAGTGTTTCGATTCGCTCTTGAGACTTTGGTTGCGTTGCAGAATCCGCCTGATAATCGTTGGCGTTATATGGCGTTGTACAGCAGGTTTCTCGCTGGACAATTTGCTAAATAACTCAAGAAGCACGGCAGCTTCGTTGTCAGAAAGCTGTTGATGCAACGCGACCAATGCATTTGCTGCCGCAACATGTACGTCAACATCCTTGTCACCCAACGCAACAACCAATGCATCAATTGCTTCCTTTGTCTCTGGAAATGGCCGATTCTGATTTTCCCAGTCTTGGCCGATTCTATACAAAACCGAAATGGCTTCCGATTTAAGGAGGTTATTAATAAGATGGTCTGGCGAGTCTGGAGGAACGGTGCCACTGGCGAGCAATTTTGCCACAAAAGGAATTGCCTTGTGCGCCCGTGGGCCAATACGACTCAAAGCGTGTAAACAGTTGAGTCTAATTTCACTTTGTTCGTTCGACAGCAGTTTAATCAATTCATCAATAGCAGGCTCTCCGATAACATAAAATCCATCCGAAACAAGAACGACAAGAGGATTCCAGCGACGTTCTTGCGTCTTTTTAATCAATTCCTGAACAAGTTCGCCAATAGCTTCTTTCTGCGACCCTTTGAACACGCTAAGCGCAGCCAACGCTTGAAAGTGAAAAACCTCAATGTCGAGCAGCTTTTCAATATCCGGAATGGCCTCTTTTGCGGCATTGCCACGAGACGCCAACGCTCGAAGAACGACGTGAAAGCTGGAATCGTAAGTACCGGTATTAGTACCACCTTTGGCCCCCTGCGCTTCAGCGATCTTGAGCTGAATCTGCTTAATCGAGATTTGAATTATCGTTTTGTCGTCTGCAATCTTTTCCAACTTCAGCAGGGTATCGGAATCGTAATAGCCCTTGTCACTAACGCAGAGTCTGAGAACTTCTGAAACAGCCGGAGACGATTGCTTTCCAAGGTTAGCCAGTTCCTCTATGCACCAAGTCGTCGCAGCATTCGGTTTCGGCATACCAGCCAACATTTCAGTCAGAATTTTTACGGCTTCTTTGGGATTTGCTGCCGCAACCAGTGTAAATGCGCTAGTAATGTCTTCGTTCTTGCTTTCCTCCCACCGAAGCTGACCATTTGCAGTCTGTACGTCTAAATCTGGCAACTCAGCACCCAACGCAGCGCAGCCGCTGAAGGAAACCAAAAGCAGCGCCAAAAGTTTTCTCATGTCCGCCTCCTGAAACTCGGATTCACGCCAGTAAGAATTGATCGGCTGGGACTAGTAATCCAATGGAATTGACTTCTTTCCATATTTTCGCAACCCAACTAGCCGCTTTTCCCCGATCGCCCTCAAAACCATCCGCGCCATCTCTGCCTTATTGCCGTGCGCTCTTCGATATCGTTGTATGAATTCGTGGGCGAATTTCGTTTCGCCCAATTTCGCAATCCACTTTGCAACCGCTTTCTTAACTCGTAAATCAGTAACGCAGTAACGGGCATCTAAGCTTGCTATAACCGCCATGCGCCGCCTGTCCTGCGGGTCATCGGGGATATTTCCGCGAGACTTTTTCAGCAATTTTACTACTAAGTCATTCCAATATTTCTTCGACTCAATCCCGCATTTTAGTTGCACTGGCACAATTACGGTGTGTTCTATTGCGTTTTCTAGGCAATGCCCATCTTCCGGGTAATCCGCGCCGTTTTTTAAGGTCACCAGTTGTGGAATTCCTTGCACGACAACGCGTCGAAGGTGAAGCAATTCATGCAAGATCATATGATTGGGGATTTCCTGACTATTGCGGTAAATTATCCACGGCGTGAAATCGGGCGATGCTCCGATTCGGTAGGCAAGCGCGTTTGGATTCACGTTCGTCTTGTCTGGCTCTCGTCGCTCTAACCTAATTGCAGTGCCAGCAACCGCCGCGATTTTGTCAGAGAATTCCCGCAAGTAAGGCAGCAATGGCAAGTCGTTTATTGTGGCTAGCATCGTGGCAGTGTAGTCGAATCAACTGTTAGTGCCAGAGCGCGCTGCACGCTGCCCTTGCCGCATCCCAAGGCAACTGCAATCTCCCGGAAGGACTTCCCTTGCCGCCGTGGACTATTTACTTACCTTCAAGGTAGATGTGACTCGCCGGTTGCGGCGTCCTTTCGCTAAGGCTTGCACTTTATGGGTTCGATGACAGTTAGAGTCGGATACCGTCCGATACGCGTTGGCTGGTGCGTCCGGAATGATAATTTTGCAGACATACGTAGCGCGCTCACGCTCACGAATACACTTTGGGGCGGGAAGTTCAATCCGATAATTCCCGTTGACAGTTTCGAACTCGGCAGTGCCCTTGTACGACGATTCAACGTGGATTTGCTTTACCCGATAGCAAAAGACGCGTCGATTGATGCCTTTATCAAAAGGCATCCCCATCTGCCATGGTCACTTGGCTGTGAATCGATTTTCAATAAGTTGAATGCAGAGGGTGAAAAATTTACAAATTTCGCCGACATTGTTCACTCCTTGAATGCGGTTGTGAAACAGTTCAAAGGCGGTGCACGATCAACGCGAGAAGTGCTCCTGCCGCGATGGCATTCAAGCGATCCACTGGCCGACGTTTTTCTGGCGAGCTACGGCGCGTACCCTACTTCGAGCGTCGCCGGGGTGGACTATGCGAAGATCGTCAAGTCATTTATTGCAGTGAAGTCGATGCCGATTCCAAAAACTGGCTCGATATCAAAGGGGTTTCTAACGGCGTACTATCCATCCAATCTTACTGGCGTCGGTCTCGATTTCACTCGTGCCCGTTCTGAAGACGGAGTTTTCATCGGTTCAAGTAGATCATGGTCGGACATTGTAGGATATTGGAATCTGCGCGCCGCAGGCGTATATTTGATATTCTTCGATCCGAAGTATTCTAAACGCTGCGATCCTATTCGAAAAGAGTTGTTTCGACTGATTAGGCGGCATCCGATTCCAAGGCAAGGACCACCGTTCCGTATTTCTGCATGGCGTACGACTCCGTGGAAAAACTCGTGCGGATGGGGCGACGATATTAATCACTGCGTATTGGACGAGGTGACATGGAACGGCATGAATTTGGAAGCGTGTAGGCCGTCATCTGGACGCATTACAACTCTCGCCAACGTCGATTCCGACAACAGCAACAGTACGTTGCAAGTTGTACTGCCACAGAAGCACTTTGTTGAAGACTATCACACGAGAACTCACAATGTTGTGGTGTCACTGGGCGTCACGCCACCATTCAATAGTTCCCCTGACAGAACGTTTTGGTTACCACCTATTGCCGAGGCGAATGCGCTAGTTGCAAAAAATGAGTTTTACGGGGACGACTCACTTCGGCTGCGCGAAGACGGAATCAGCTTTATAAAAACGATCACCTCGCCAACGATGTCAATGCGCGCCGTCAACGTAAGCCGACTATTCTCGGATATTTTCGCCGCGTTTGGAATGAAAGCGGCTGTAAGCGACGCGGGATTGGTATGCCGACGGCTAATCCAACAGATGGGTGGTCTGCATGATTGCCGCTGCTTTAAGGTCGCAGGCGTTAGGGACTTGATTCGAGATCAGGGATTAAAAACGTTTGTGCGTCAGCAAGCGCTTAAAACGATTGGAGAAAAAGGGTTCAAAAAATATAAACAACTCTCGTCTGATCCTCGCAATATCTTTCGGTTTCTGTTGCAGCGCGATGTGTTTCGAATGGGCATTGACGTCAAATGTCCTGACTGTCATTTAAAATTTTGGTTGCCTTTAGATCGATTACAAAAGGAGATTACATGTGAGTTCTGTGGACACCGCTCGAACCTCGCAGTGGACTTGGCCGATAAAGAATGGGCATACAGATGCTCTGGTCTTTTTGACAGACGCGATAATCAGGCGGGAAGCATTGCCGTCGCCCTGACCCTGCATTTGCTACAAGGACTTTTTCAGACGGCATCCCTGTATTCAACAGCGATGGAGATTGAGCCGCAAACCGCACTTATCACGAAATGTGAGACGGATTTTGTTTTTTTACACCACGCGAGCTACTTGTCGCACGACGGAAGTAGCCGCGTAAAAATGGCAATTGGCGAGTGCAAGACTCACGGTGAAATAAATGCGCAAGATGTTGAGCGCCTTAGGGCTGTTGCAGACGCATTTCCCGAAGACAGTGTTGATGTCTACATTGTGTTTTCGAAACTTGGCGCATTTACCGAAGCAGAACTGCGACTATGCTATGCAGCGCAGCGTGAGCACGGTCAACGCGTAATCATATTCGGTTCCGACCAGCTTGAAGATATCGACAAGCAGCAAATGCCGCACTACGGTCATCCAACTTCGTTATTTGATCTAGCATTGGCAACTCAGGCGTGGTTTCCGCAGCCAGCAAATCGTTGATGCGATCATAAGTGAAGAAAACTTCCTCGGCTTGTCAAGAATGCAGCGACGGGATCAAGCGTGTGATCTTGCTAACAATTTATAGATTGTAGGCCGCGAGAGTCGCACTGCGCGCCCAATGCTGGCGATCTTTGCGCCGTCCAACCGCATCCTTTGTACGACCGCGACTTGTTCCGATGTTACGTGTAGCAACCGTCCGGCCTGTGACCCGCCCCACCGCTTGCCGGATGCCCGCGCCACGGCTTGTCCGGCCAACACTCGCTCTGCACGGATTTCAGTCTCGTAAGCCGCAACGGATGCCAGCACGTTCGCCATGAGCCGGCCAGCCGGTGTCGAAAGGTCCAGCCCGTCCTTGAGCGAAACGAGATTCACTTTCGCTTTCTGCAAGTCTTCGAAGAAAGCCGTCAAGCCTTTCGCCGTGCGGCCCAAGCGATCCAGACGCCAGCAAAGGACTGTCGCCACGTCACCACGGGCCACGGCGTCCAGCAACTTCCCCATGGCGGGCCTGTCCATCGTCTTTCCGGTGAAGTTGTCCCTGTACCAGACAACCGGCGTACCTTCCGGCTGCGCGGCAAGCCAGCGCTGCAAGTCTGGCTCTTGACTGGCCGTATCTTGCGATTTGGTGGAAACGCGAGCGTAGACGGCAATGTGCTTCACAGAATTCCTCAAAACTGGAAAGTCTGATTTACAAACGAGCCTTTACAATAATTCGTCCGCGCAAGTCCTGAGAACACGTGCTGAAACTGCCGGATTTCCGAGGGACAATCATCGTTTACACTTTTGCTGGCGTTTTCCATCAAATTCGAAATTCATCGCCCGTTCTACTTCCCGTGGCGTGCGCGCAATGATCGTCCGAAGGTGTTTTAGGCACCGCGTGCGCTTCCAGCGGTGTCCACATTTCACGCACAGCAGAACGCGCTTGCTCTTCAGTCCGACTTTAAGTGTGCTGCACTTCGGACAGCGCCAAGGCGAGATTTGACAAATGAAAACTGGTGTCGGCTTCATCGTTTGAAATCCTCCCGTGCGTCCCTACTGCAATCACGATTTTGAAACGGCTTCACGCTCGTCATCATCTGGAAATACCTTTTGCTCAAGCATTCCGGCCAAAGCTTCAAGCATGGGCTGGCTACCCTTCGTTTCAATATGCCAGCGGTCGCCATGTTCATCAATTGTCATCGTAGCAATCAAGCAGCCGACTGCACGACGTTTCAATTCGGCAATTAAGACTTCGCTTGTCGCTTCAGTCAGTGCGGTACTCGCGGGCGTATCCATTTCGTTTATCCTTGCGCCAGTTTTGTCTGCGAGCGTGCCAGCAAGTAAATCAGTGCGCCGGTGCCAAGAAGCCAGAGCCACGGTGTCCCGGCTGGCGGATTCTCGAATAGCTCTTGCTGTCCGGCGCGTCGGCCCTCGTCACGTTGCTTGCGCCATTTCACAGTCTCGCGGCGTTCGGCCTTTTCTTCTGGCGTCAGTTCGTGCTCTCGGTCGAACAACGGAATCTGAATTGCCTTGCCGCTATCTCCTACCAACCGGGCGAGCCGTCGTCCAAACAAGTCAGTCTCGACTACGACGCGAGATTGTGGATTCTGTCCACGACTGCGAAGCTTTGAAAATCGGCCACGAGGGTCACGGCGAACGCAGACGGTGAAGCAATCGCGCCGACGGCCACGGCGGACGTGTGGCGTATGAGCGGCAGCGTACTTGCGCCGCATACGCGGGCGTCTCCGACGTTCGGGGACTCCGAGTGACTTGCGCAAGCTGGCGCGCCGCTCCGCACGTGAGCGCATCTTGCGTTTGAAAACCGAATCCACCGGCCCCGTTTTGTCTCGCGGAACGTATTCCGCAGGGACTTCAATCGTGTGTCCGTCTTTCAGAATCGCGTTGCCTTCCGGCGAGTAGGACACGAATTTGTAGGGATGCCCACCAATTTTCACAACGTCGCCGATTCCGATTTCACCGCGATCCGCACTTTTGAAATCGACACCACGCAATTCCGGAACTTTGTCGCGAGCAAGAGCGCGTGAAATCATGAGTGGCAAGGCACTGCATTGCGCTTTGTCATCGGTTCCTTCGATGCCGTGCTCCCGCATAAAGCGCTCGCGTGCGCCCTTCATTTCGCTGTAAAAGGCTTTGTTTGCGGGTCCGCTGTACGGCGTCGTTGATAGGAACGCGGCCCGTGCATCCTGTGCGCACGTCAAAAGCTTCTTCTTGTCTGCCGTGGGCAGCGCGCCGTAGATTCGCTGGCGCTCTGCCTTGCGTGCTGCACGGGAGTACTCACGATACGCGCCACTGCCGGTACGTTGAAGGCGTTTCACCGGAACAACCCACCCGCCTTCGATTTGAGCAAGTCCAGTTGCCGTATCCAGATTGACGACTTTGCCAGTGATCGACTTTCGAAGTCCTTGCGCTCCGCCGATAGCGTTCTTTGGCGAGAAAATCACACGGTGACCGCGCTTGACCGTTTCGAACGTTTCAATGGTCGGCGATTCGATCATGCGAGCGCCTTGTCCTTCAGCCCTTTTCCCCTGCTAACCAGCGGCCCGTTTCTTCCAGCGCAAACCATGCAAGAACGTTTTTGAAAGTTGCAACGTCTGTAACTTCCGTGTTGAAATTCGCGACGACTGCAAGCGGTTTTTCGCCTTGTGAATCAGCAGTTTCTTCGAGCAATTCCCAAATCAGATTTTCGTTTTTGTCGTAGAACTTTTCAGTGTCATTGTAGTACGTGAACCCCGCCCAGCCCGCGTCGGCACCATGTTCACCGGCGTCGATGATTTCTTCGTTCGACAATCCGCTGTGCTTGCGGATTGCCTTCGCCAATTCTGTCATATCCATGAGAATTTCTCCGCCTATCGCTTGCGCTTTCGCGGTGCTGGCTCGTCGTCATCGGAGTCTTCGTCATCTTCATCGGCATCGAGGTCTTCATCTTCGAGGTCGTCATCTTCGAGCAGCACGGCGGAGCGCACGCCGCAATCGTTCATTGCTCGGCCTTTCTTTTTTGCATCTGCGACCGACTTGGCCTCAAACTCGTCTTCCGAATTATCGAACCACTTGACTCTGTACAATGCCATGTGTGTTTCTCCTGTGATTGATCCACTGCGCAGCACACTTGCCGCGTTTCATAAGCTTCAGTACCCCGCACTGAAAAATTTTACAATCCAGCGACCGGGACAAAGTTTTTCTATTCTGTCCCGTGCGGGGCGTTGATATGAGTGAACTATTGACTATTGCTCGTCCGAATTAAGTGCGTGGATGCGACATTTCATTCTTCGTTTGTTTTGGACTTTCGAGACTTTGACTTCTAGCTTTATTTTCGGCGCAATCAATTCAGTCAGTGGGCCAGAATTTCCGTCCTTGTCGAGATAAACCGCGATCCACATTTCGGACGACAACGCGGCTTTCCGTGCAACTCTATATAGAAATTTCCTGTTCTTTTCCACGCCGTGCTCGCGCATCTTGGCTAGTGCTTCCGATGCCGATACCCACTGCGAAATCGTTACGCCAAGCATGCAGCGGACAAGCCTATTGCCGACGGCGGGCAACTCCTCTGCGCGAAGGGCTTGTCGGAGTTTGTGCGCCACGTCGTGACGGTAACGACTCCCAAACGCTCGTATCCGGTCACATACGTTCTTGAGGTCTTGGTATTCAGGTTTCATTGTCGTTTCCATTACAGGGTTCAGCGTCAATCATCCACAGTTCACTCTCTTGGTGCGCAGGAGCCAGACGATTAGGTCCGTTTTGTTCAGTATTCGACGCTTGTGCCCTAACTCTGTGTCGTGGCGCAACGTGAAGAGCGGCCAGACACGCCACCAGCGGTACACAGTTGAATACGAACAGCCCAACGCCTTGCTAATCTGGTACAAGTTCGGCTCTCTCGGAATTCGCTCAATAGCCCCCACTGGAAATTTCTTTGGCGGACGGCCTAAGACTTTATTTTCATTTTCTCGGCATTTATTTTTTCCGATTTTATTTTGCAATATAGTTTTCATAGTGGCGCTCGCCCGATTAATCCCTGTAAATTAATTCTCCGGCTCAAGTGAAATCGTGCAGTGGGCGGCTATTATTTCCACGCCGAGGTACAGCCGCCGGAATTGCACCGATTCCCATTCGGCTTCAGCTCTTGTGTGAAAGATGCCGAGAACGTCAACGCTATCGTCGGCACGCTTCACGACGACAGCCCACCGCTCGACGGTTTGGCCGTTGGAAATCAGCGTCTTTTGCAACATGTGCGTCTCCTGCTAACTCTTGTTTCGTGGGTCGCGACGATGCTTAGTCCGCTTACGGCGCGGTTTGTCACCCAATAGGTCAGTTTGGTTCGGAGTTTTAGAGATGGCCGGGTCTGAGACACACCCACCCGCGCCTATAACGGCAGGCGCGGTGTGTGTCTCTTTCGTCTCCGTGGGAGACTCAACTGACTTAGCTGGAGCCGGTTCGGTCTTGTCAGGTAGGTCTCGAATGGCATACCGGAATAGTGGATTCGTGCGCGGGCGTTTCGTTTCTTCGACTTTAAATAATTTGGCATCCATCGCAGCGCGGAATGCTTTTTGTACGGCATTGTTGCCTCTGCGGGTCTTCAACTTTACTGCCTGCTCGATCTGCTCTCGGGTTTGAAATGTTTTTGTTGTCGCCGCCATGATGTCGTCGGTGGTTACGTCAACCTGCTGTGCCCCCGGCCTCTTAAGCGAATCCGGATTTAGCGACCCATCAGGCTCAAACATGGGATGCGTCCATCGCAAAACCATTTTTGGATTCGGCGGTAAGTCTCTGACAATAATCTCCATGACCATACAGTCTTCGACTTCGTGCTGCGAAAGGTCGATTATGGTGTCTCCGTCTCTACCGAGGACACCGGACCCGCTGCCACGGTCGATAGCGTTCTTTGCTGCCGAATGTCCCTTCGCATGGTGATGCGCAACAAATATGGAAGCTCCGGCGTTGTGAGCGATAGTCTCCAGAACGCCGAACAAATCGGCCATCTCGGATGCGTCATTTTCGCTTCGGTCGCCAAGTAGCTTGTATAACGGGTCAACGATAATCAGCGCGTACTCATTCGATGCGAGTTTTTGCTGTAGCGCCGTCCGCAATTGCTCGACGGTGACTGACTTCCCGCGAAGATGCCAACAATCCATTAGTGAAACATCCGTTTTACCCAGTTTGGCGAGTATATCCCGCATGCGAGCGTAAAAGCTGTACCGCCGTAGCTCCAAATTGATGTAGAGCACCCGCCCCTGTTTTACTTTTCGTCCAAACCAATCCGAACCGGTTGCGATACAAAGCGCCAAATAGATTTGAAAAAACGTCTTTCGAGCCTTCGACGGTCCTGACATGAAGATTTTGGACAGGTCGAAACAGACACCCTCGATCAATTCGTCCGGGCGTTCTGGCGGATATTCGAGCAATACGGAAGCATTTTCAAAATCCGGAAAGTTAACAGGTGCGATTTCTCCAGTTGGTTCGGATTCTTGTAAAGTCTCAAATGCTTCTGGTTCCTCGACTGGCAAGCCCTCGAAAGTTGCGCCAGCGGGATCTCTTAGCTGGCCGTTGCGCATAAACTCGCGCCGGTACTTCCGCGCTGCCTGACGAAAGTCTCCGGCGTGCTCGTACTGCACATAGACGCCCCACGCATCGTAGCCAGTACGCGCCACCAATGGTGCGGCGCTGCTGGTGAAACAGTAAAAGACGCCGTCTTTCCGCAATGTTCCGCTGGTGCCGCCATTTTTTCCCGGACGTGTCCATTGCTGATTGTCATCCGGCCCGCCAGCGCGCCGCCAACCGTACTTTTCCAACAATGCTGGCATATTCGCCGATGCATTGAAATCGGACCATGGCGTATCAGTTTCTCTGTCGCCTTTCGCCATAATCACCGGTCGCTGTGACGCCGATTGCGATTCCATCGCAAGTGGAGCTATCCCCTCCATCACATTCAAATCCATTCCGTTCGCTCCTGAATGTGGCAATAGACTTCTTGAGGTTCGCCCTTGCGGTGTATGAAGCCCGGAACTCTCATAACGCGGGGCAGGTCGTGGATTGCCGGATCGGTGCCATAATGTTTCGCCAACCTCCGCTGACATGAGCTGAATTGATCGAGCGGCACATCATTCGCCAACCAATAAGCGTGCCATCGGCAAAGCGGATTTCCCGCCCTCGCGCTTTCGGTTTCGGGCGCATCGCGATAGACAAGAATGTTTGGGCACTTGTGCCAGCCTCGCGGTGACGCGGTACAATCGGCGTCAACAAAGACAGCGCGGACACGGATAATGTTTTCCTTTTTTCGACCGCGCCCATCCGTTGCATTGACCGTAACAAAGATGCCCGCGCCTAGATCATTCAGCCGCGCAAGCTCCGATGCCACATTCTCAAAACATTGGCAGTGAATCACACGGACAAGACCTTGCCGTCCCTTGCCAGCATCGTCATAGGTCTGGATAGTGTTCGGCCAGCTCAGCCGATCCAAGAAAGCTTTTGCGGTAGCATAGTCAATCATTTACGGGCCTTCCCCGTTGCAACATCGCAGCGAAGGCACTTCGGTAAGTTTGTTCCGAACATCCCAGCGCTCGGGCAATTGCGTCAAGCGTCGCCGCTGACGGCCGCCGAGTGCGTCCGCTCTCTATGCGCGATAACGCCGGGTGCGAAATTCCCGCCCGTTGCGCCAGCTCAACGATGGACAAGCCTTTTGCAATGCGAAGCGCCCGAGGGTCCGGTGTCGCTGCGGTCGCGCCTGCCGCACGGAGTCGGGCATCGACGATTGATTCGATGAATGCCTGAAGTCCAGCGAGGGCGGCGGGACCGGGCATAGGTTCGACGTTGGGTGAACGTTGGGTGGAAACGCTCATTGCGCGCCCCCCGTCCGCTGCTTCGCGAGCCAGTCGTTAAATTCCATTTCGGGGATTCGGATTGTGCCGTCCGGCAACTTGATCGCCGGAATCTTCCCGCGTTTGGCGAGATATTCGGCATGCCCTTCAGGAAGCGCCAGACGCTTATCGATTTCGGATGGTCTTACGAATGTTGTTTCCATTCCGCCTGTCTCCAAGTGTTACGGGAGACAAATGGTTTGGCTCACTTTGGAGCATGCAATAGAGCACTTTGGAGCACTTTGGAAATATTATCGCGTTCGGACTTTGTAGGACATATTCCGTCCACCGCCACTCTTGACGAGAGAAGCATTTTTCCCCATCGAATATGTCCTAAGCCATCGCTTGGCGTAGGGACGATTAATCGTCAGCGGGCATTCCTTTATAAGTGCTCCGATCTGAAACGGTCCTTTCGCGGAAAGCGCAACGGCGGTACTCCATGCCTTTTCATGTTTACCAGCGGTTCCGTATTTGCATTCTGGCAAATCAACAAATCTTACTCCGTTGTAGTCGTGTATATTTCCGATGTTATCACCAGCGACGAATTTGGGTGGTAGAATGTTCTCCCCTTCCAGCGGCATTGATTTGTGAACAACCTCGTTTTCGAGTCGGTGTGCCAGTACATCTCGGATAGCTTCGCTTTGCTTAGCCCTGAGTTCCTCATGCCTTTCAATTTTGAGCAACGAAGCTTTTCCTCTGACAGCCTTCCGCTCCTTTTCGAAATCTTCTCGCAGTTTTAGCTGTCGCACGCCCTCCGGCGTTAGCTTGCACCATCCGTCAACACCCATATCGGGGCCAATCAAGGGCTTCTGCCCCCTCGTGGCAGCCCTCCATGCGCGGCTCAAATGTTTTGGACGCTCTATACTGCTCATTCCGATAGACATAAGAAGCCGGTAAACGTCGGGGGTCACCATCGCGCTTGCTCCCGCGCCGCTCATTCAGTAGAAGCCGGGGGCGGTCCAGTGAGCAACCGGACAGGGAGCTACCCTTTGCCCCCGGCGTATGCGTTACTTCAAAGCCTTCTCAAGCACCACGCACAGTTGCGCTCCAATGCTACGGCGCTCCGTTTCAGCCGTTCTAACAAGACGTGCCCAAAGATCGTCTGGTATGCGGACTGAACGTACCTCTGGATGTTTTTTGCGTTTTGGTTTGCTTTTCATATTTGATAGTGATACTACACAATCCTACGAATTGCAATATCGTATCGGAGAATTCGGCAATGAAGAAAAAACGCGAAGGCTTTCCGGTCGTCATCGACAATCGCAAGGTGTGGGTTGTGCTCCGCAAACAAGGAAATGGCGATTGCTGGCACGCCACATTTTGGTGGCAAAATAAGATGCGCTGGCGATCTACGGATAGCGCTAATTACGAGAATGCGAAGATCATTGCTAAAACTAAAGTCGTCGATGTAATCGGCAGCACTTCCACCGAAGAGCTAACGCTGCGCAAGGCTATCGACGACTGTGTTGCTGCCCGCTGGCCGTCCGAAGAGACCTATAACGATCATCGGAAGATTACGCTCTTAAACCTCAACAACTTCGCCGACGTATCAGGTGAAGACACGAATCTCCGAACACTCGGCTTTGATGCTGCTAAAAAGCTCGTCGGTGATTTCATAGAAAAGCGCAAAAAGGCTAAGAAGGCCCCACAGACCATTGTGAACGAGCAGCGCAAGCTCTCCCGCCTGTTCGGATGGCTCATCAAAAAGGGATTGGTATCGTGGACGGCTAATCCGGCGTCGGTGAAGTTCCACGAAATAGATAAGGTCAATCGCGTCGCACGCCCGCCAGTGGCCCCGGAAGAACTAATCAAGCTCCTACATGCAGCCAAGACGACCACCATTTGGCCGTCCGTATTGTTGTGCTTATCGGCTGGCTTACGTCCGGTCGGAACGCTCCGTCTGAAATGGTCTGACGTGAATTTTCAGACAAGCAAACTCCGCGTGGTCGAGAAATCCAAGGAGCGCTACATCCCCTTGAACGCGTGGACGCTTTCGGAATTAAAAGCATGGAAGGAAAAAAACAACGGGAGCGACGAAGATTTGATCGTCGATTTGAAAGACAGGACGATTCACTATTGGATGCGGCAAATTCGGACAGAGCAGAAA
>Ga0207127_10219_pt1 | contig 13398 bp, 13 predicted proteins | sample Alteio_BWMinHeat_17_FD_153574 | JGI IMG/M metagenome (GOLD analysis project Ga0207127, IMG submission 153574) | Enriched cells from forest soil in Barre Woods Harvard Forest LTER site, Petersham, Massachusetts, United States -... | ecosystem: Environmental > Terrestrial > Soil > Temperate forest >...
GTTCATTCAATTATACATCCCCGTTACATTTCCCCCCTCTTTTTGATATAAATAAGGTTTCTCTCTTATTTTATTTTTATAGAGAGCACGAATTTTTACTGATGATCCAGTTCCGGGTCTGATGAATTTGGTTGATACTTTTCTACTTTAGGATATTGCTGTTTGATAAAATCCGGGTTGCTGATTCCAAGTGTTGGGTTGGCGGAAAAGAACCCAAATGGCATCAATGAAAAGCCCATGCGGTGAACTGACATGATCGGCCATTCTTCGGGTCTGACGATATGTGTAATCCCTGCCACATACCATAACACTACGTCATTGTTTCCAATCAGTCTGTTCTTTGCGGTCCATTCCGGCAATCCGCCATATACTTTGTTACTGGCTGGATACATTCCTGCCGGGTATTCTTCATCATCATGGTATTGTGTTACCCATACCTGGTGGTTTAGAAATCCTGCTTTCTTCCGGAGCAGGGAGCTTTCCGGTAAAAAAGTTTTGGCCTGTGTGCCTGGCATCAGCATATAGCCTTCATGCTGACCTTTATCATTGTGTTTTGTATTATTGATCACATGCCAGTTTCGCGCGCTTGCATAATTCACCGATCGTTGTGCTTCCTGTTCTGTTTTGAACATAGTATGCTCTGCATAAAATGCATTCCCAAAAGGGTTTTGTTTGCCCGCGGGCACCGCCTTGCTATTCATCTCCACGACACTGTTGTTTTCCGATCCATCAATATCCATATCCAGTCTGAAAACAAAATAATGCTGGTGGTTGATCGCTTCCACATGTGGACGCACCAGTGTGCCGAAGGAATATCCATTATACGATAAATCATTTTTATCCGGGTTATCCATTTCATTAACCCGGTGCACTCCTTTCACTTCTACGATCCCGGTCAGCTCCACTTCCACTTCTATCGTTCCATCTTCTTTAAATCTCCAGATAAATCCATAGTCATAGTTCTCGATCATCGCGTAATATTTCAGCACCAGGTTGGTGGCCCGGCGTGATACAACATTATGCCGCCATAATGTTCCCCCCCATTCTTCATATATGGCAACTGCACGATCCATCTGGAATGGAGTACCACTCTCACGGTGAAGAATAGCTGCCATATACTCGGCATTCTCCGGGGCGTCGGCGCCCGGAGTCAGCGATCTTGCGATTCCCTGTCCCAGCCGGTATTCCCCTACATCGAAAAAATTATACGAGGCCTGGAGTAGGTCCGATGAACCGTAGGGCACTACCATTTCCGGCATCGAACCTTTGTACATTACAGAGCGTTCTTTTCCTTTATCTACATACTTCACATCATAGATCACCAGCCCTTCCCGGTTATCTACTCCATAGCGCAATTTCCAGTTCTGCCAAATGATTTCATGTCCTTTCACCTCGAAGGTATGGCCTTCCGGCTGCGTGATGATCAGCGGCTTTGGTCCCTTAAACAAATCTATCGTGGAATCTTTATTGAAATAATCCAGTTCAGCCTTTTCACTGAAACTTCCCGGCTCATCCACAATCTTCAGGATCTTTCCCGTGGTGAAATCTGTATAGGCCATCAGGCCTTCAATATCAAAATTGTTATTCTTTCTCCGGGCGATTACCAACATTTCCCGGTGACCCACCGGGCCAATACCAATATCTCCACTGAAGATGCTCCTGTGTGTTACCGAATCTATCGAAATGCCACGCCTCTTCAGCGCTGCAATCCAGGCCGCATCTTTCCGCACAATCGAATGCGCTACCGAATCGGCTTCCAGTCCCATCCCGATCACGTTGGGCAGGTTCTTCACTGAAATCACTTTTCCTGTATTCAGATCTACTACTGCTTCGGTTACTCCATTCTTATTGTAATCGTAAAAACTCGTAAAAGCTTCCCGCCTGAAATGCTGACCTGCCTTGTATCTCAGAACTTCTTGCTTGGGCGGCTCCTTAAGATTGATAATATTAAATATGTCCTTCCCTTCGCTGATTGTCCCGCTGCTCTTTAAGATCTCAACTACTTTCCGCATCTCCGGCGCCGTTAACGGATCTAAAGGATGATCAGGTGGGTTGTTTTGGGAAAAGGAGGTTCCACAGAACAAAAGTATAAAGGCATAATGGGTAATCCGTTTTTTCATTCGTTATTTTTTTTGGAATACTATTGTTGAATATAAAAACTTTTGTTGAATATAGTTATGAATTTTGAGAATACACAATTACTGGAATTTATTAGAAATGGAAAAAGTAAATAAAATTACTTAATGCAAACGCCATCCTGAAACTGGCAGGTTTAGAATTCCTATAATTGATTATTCCTTCCCATTTGCAAGACGGATTTAATCCGGCAACAGCTATTATAAATTGCCTACGATTGCGCGGAAAGAAAGTCTACGCAATTCCTCTAGCAACATTTCCCACGAAACTTCTATATAATTTGTAGGGGCTAGTTGCAATCACATGAGTTTGGTAATTTAATATTGATCTATTAAAGAATCTAAGAGACAATTTAATTAGTCAAAAAATTGAGCAAGCTAAAAAGGCGTTAATCGAAGTCTAATAAAGGGTGCTTTTAGAAACTCTTTTTTATTCGGGAATATTTCTTAAAAATTAATTTGTTAGGGTAATTTAATTTCCTAGATAAACGCAAGAAGGGAGAGCAGGTGTTCGATTGTAGCCCCGTCACCTCCCTTGAATATTTTAATGCCATATAAATTAAGAATTTACGCTGCATTCTTATTTGTAATAAGAGCAGTTTCTGGAGTACTTCAGTGAGTAATTCGGGAGTAGAAGAATAAACGATTTCTCAAAGCATTGGAAAACATATAGTTATGAGGGTGAAGTCATTCCCCTCACCTCCACAATTTCTGTAATCAAAACATCTTAATAGCTCGTAAGTCATTGATTTTACAGGCTTTTTTGTTTTTATCACTTTCAGAATAGCTTAAAAATACCCAAATCTTGGGCGATAAATTCGGGGCTCCAGAAAAAAACAAAATGCGGGGCCTCGAATTACGCCGAAGCGTTTATACATATTGCGAATGCCAATTGGGAAAATAAAAAAGAGTAAAGGCAAATAGCCATTACTCTTTAAGCTTCGCTGGAATATGCTGATACTCAGCTTATGTTGCTATTATTAGCAACCTTTGCGATCAAAAGCAAATCGAGTATGCGTCTATTACTTATTGAAATCTTCGATCAATTCCATATCGCCATCACATATACGAACATTTTTCCATGTGTTTTCATTTTGCATATGAACCAGGTAAATAATCTTATCTTGAACATGAATTTCCTCCACGAGGGTAATGGAATAATCATAATAGGTGGATTTAACCGTCGCTCTAATTTCAGCCGGAAGCTTGTATTCACTATAGTGGGAAATGGTAAATTTCCAATTCCCTTTCTTGTCATATACAACGGTATTCCTGATACTCTCAGAAGTGAATTCGGCCGAATATCCCATTGAGATAGGAAACCATTCTTCATTGCTTACTCCTTTGAATTCTTTTCTAAATTCTCGGAGAGCTTTTGTATTTACTTCTGTCAGAGAGAGTGGACTGATTCCTTTATTTCCTGAAGGATCATCTAATTTTATAGCTCCCAATAATATTTTCGGATCTGCAAGGCCTTGCTCCTTAATATTTGCTTGAGCAAAGCCACGATTGAGCATTACTGTCAAACAGCAAATGCCGTAAAAAGCTAAAGTTAAAATTGACTTTTTCATTTTAATAATTTTAATTGTTATAGAATGTTTTTATGTGCTTGCAAACAATTGATAAGGCTTGCAGAACAAATCTATAATCTAAATCAGGGTATTAATAGCTCCGGCGAGTGGTTGGTATAAGGGAACAAGCAATTGGGAGAAATGACTGGGTAGGACGTATAGATTATTCTCTGTTTGGCAGCAATTTTTTGAGCAATAATTCTTTGCGGTTTCTGGATACATTTACGGTAGAACCATCATTCATAACAAGATAACCGCCTTCGCCACGGATATATTTGGATACTTCATTAAGGTTAACCAGATAGGAGTGGTGTACTCGTATGAAATAGTTGAAATCACAGAGCTGTTCCTCCATTTCTTTTAGGGAGCGACAGGCGATTATCTTGGTTTTATTTTTAAGGTAAAGATGGGTATAATTATCGTCGGCCTCACAGCGGATAAGGTGATCGGCGGGAATTAATTCAAAGCCTTCAGAGGTGGGCACTGCAATCTTCAAAAAGCCGGTTTCTTTGTGCTGAATCCTCTCCATTAGCATAAGGAATTGTTCAGCAGAGGGGTGCGTTTTTTGCAATTGGACTTTATGGATTGCTGCTACCAGTTCTACCGGATCAATTGGCTTTAGTAAATAGTCCAGAGCACTAAACCGGATGGCCTTAATGGCATACTGGTCATAACTTGTAGTGAATATTACGGAGAAAGGAATTGGTTCAAATTGTTCAAGCAATTCAAATCCGTTCATTACCGGCATTTCGATATCGAGAAATACAAGCTCCGGTTTTATTTTTTCAATCCCTTCCAATGCTTTTTCGGCTGATGAGTACCTGTCCATCACTTTTACATCCGGGCAGTAATCAGTTAATAGCATATTCAGCGTGTCAAGGCAATGAGCTTCATCGTCTATAAGGATGGCTTTAATCATAAATAACAGGTAATTTAATAATGACTTCAGTACCTGCCGCAGAGCCTCTTGCATTTACCAGGTCATTGATGATTACGGTTGATTTTATTTCATTTGAGGCCTGGAGCAACGCAATTCGGTCTGCCGTTATCTTCAGGCCCATGGATTTATGTTTTGTTGCAGATTTGCTAGATAAAGCGGCAGCCTGGTTACGCCCTATCCCATCATCTGCTATTTTAATAATCAGCTGATCATTTCCCTCGGATATTTCGATATTCAAGTGCCCTTTTTCTTCTTTATGCATAAGCCCATGCCATATTGCATTCTCCACATAAGGCTGAAGGATGGACGGAGGGACTTTTAAAGCCTCTATGTCGAGGTCTTTCGGGATACAAATTTTATAATCAAAATGAAAATCAAACCTTACTGATTCAAGGTTAAGATATAATTCCAGCGCGTTCAATTCACTTTCCAAAGTAATTAAGGAAGCCTGCGAATTCTGAAGAATCATTCTCACTAATTTAGAAAATTTAGTGAGGTATTCTGAAGCCTTTGTCCGGTCATTCTGAAGGATAAATCGGTTAATTGAATTGAGCGAATTAAAAATAAAATGCGGGTTCATTTGCGCACGAAGCGCCTGCATCTCAAGTTCTCTCGATTGTTGCTGTAATTCAGCTTTTGTTTTATTGCTTTCAAGTTTTTGAATATATAGTTCGTTTTCAGCATACTCACGACGTTTTGCTTCGTACTTCCGTTTTAAGGAAATGTTTCTGAAAACAACAACGGCCAGGATTAACAAAAGGACAATACTTGCAACAAGTATATTTCTCAAAAAAGACTTTTTTTGCAATTGCACTTGCTGAATTTCCTTTTCTTTGTTCAGTAAGGTTATATTTTGTTGTTGAATTTCAGTCCTGTTATTTAACAATTCTATCTTTTGTTCAGATTGGTACCCGGCAAGTTTATTTTTGATCCGATTGTTTATAACTGAATCTTTCATCCTATTATATAGCTTATAATAAAAATAAGCGCTGTCAGGTTGCCGCTGACTATCATAAACCGAATAAATGATTTTATAACCGTCCATTATAAGTTGTTTTGTTCCCGTTTTTTTTGCCAGCTCCAGCCCTTGGCGTGCGTATACAAGAGCCTCATTATTATTTTCCATTGCCAAATAGGTATCCCCAATTCGAATTAAATCAGACATTACCTGGTTGTGATCGTTGAATTGTCGAGCGTATTTTAATGCTCGAAGGAAATCTGCAAGTGCATTCTTATATTTCCTTTGCGAAAAATAGCTTCGCCCGGTGCTTGCAAGGTAAAAACGAAGGGAACCCTCATTGGAAGTGTCAGCAAATTTGTAATAATATTTAGCTGAATCATAGTGTTTATAAAAACTCAGTAATTCGGCATAATTGATTAGGGTTGTTAATTCTAAGCTTTTAATTCTTTCGGGTTTAAGATTTTGGAAAGCCTGACGAAAATATCCAAGAGCGGTGGAATCGTCTCCAATATCCCAAAACATGGATCCTATCCTTGCCAACTGAATTCTCATGAACCATTCGTCTTTATTTTGCTTAGCCAATCTAAGGCTTTCTCTGACGTCTTCAAAGGCCTTTTGGTAATCGCCACGGTCTTCGTCAAGATAACCAGAGATATAATAAACTTGTGCAATCATACCTAAATCACCTTCGGTCCTATACATTCTTAGTGCAGTATCTAGGTTTTTCATTGCCTCTGCATAAAGACTTTTTCCTCCATATATGGCAAAACCCAGATTCATATAAGTTTTTGCCAGTCTTTTTTTATTTGTCGTTTTATTATACCATAGGATGGCTTCTTTTGAAAATTTTTCCTCTGCAGGAAGATTATCCAAAAAGACTTGAATTTCTCCTTTAACCGACAACGCTTCCGCTACCCCATGGACGTAATTTATGTTGATGGCTTCTTCATGAGCCAATGAATCAAAGTATATTGCAGCCTCAGTATTTTGTCGTTTTGCACCTAAAATTGTGTCCGGATCCGGGAATGAGTTAAGACTTAAATACAGATCACTTAGTTCGTTTAAATAATCAACTCTTGCAGAATCTTTCAAAACAGGGAGTGCCTTCTTTAGGCTCTCAATTTTCAGGCGATACTCTTGCTGATGTTGAGCGTTGCAAACGGTAAAAAGAGGAATCAGGATGACAACAGGCAATATATGATTTAAAAATTTCATCATTAGTTTGTAATTGGCCAAATAGATTGTTTGCAATTAAGCATTGGTAAGGTATTATTCAAGGTTTGAAATATTAATTGTCATTGAGTAAAGGGCAGCACGGGTGGGTAACTGACGGAAATGATCGGGTAATTGAAGACACTCCCTTTGTCTTTTAAAGACATTTCTATCTAAAAACATAATTATTAGTATGATTTTCCTCTTCAACCATTTGGGTAAAAGAATTGTAAGACAGGATAAATCCGGTAACTTTTCCGGCAAAAGAATTGAACAAATTAAACCAGAACTTATAGGGCATAGCCACGATATTTTTATAGGGATATTTAATTAATAGACCGAATCGGTATTCTTCGATGCTTTTCGGATCTGAAAGTTCAAGGTAATGGGCATGTTTTGCCATCATATTTCTGCAAACCTGGTCTCTTTGCAAACTAAACAAAATCCTTGCTGCTCTAGGAAATGCCATTACCTGTATTGCTTGTGGGGCCGGAGGCAGTGGAAATGCGTCCTAAGATTTAAGAATTAGTTTGTAGAATAACCATAAGACTGCTGCACATCGCTGGTTAACTACAGGAAGATTTTGCTTAGATATTTAAAGGTACTTTTTATCATAATCCCAAATTTAATAGATAATCAACACAAACTTGGAAATTTTATCCGGATGTCAATGCGTTAAGGGGAGTTGAACTTTCTCAAATCAATATGTAGTCAAAATTAACCCATGCTGGACGGAAGTCTTGATTTTTTTTATTAAATACTTTTGCGATTTAATATTACATGAAGCTAAAATTTCTCTCATTAATCAAATGTATATACCTAAAATATTAATATTTCCACGAATAGCATAAGAACGACTATATTCAAGTGTCTATTTAAAATGCAGATTACCCGTTATGAGCCCGGAAGAGGCTGTTGCTTTATTTGAGAGCAGCGCGAGCTGAGTGATATTGCAGAAAAAAATGGTTGGTATAATAAGTTTTCCTTCTTTTTATTTCGGGATCTGACGGCTTAAACGGCCGTCTTTACTCGTCTTTATTTCTGTCCATAAGTTTTAGCATATTAGAATTGAATGATGAAAGTTTTGTTTCTAAAGCTGAAAAAAAATCAAGGTCAGCATTTTCTACATTTTTAATGGCTTTTTGCAAAACAGCTTTGCCAATGGGCGTCAATCTGATGGTTTTAGCTCTTGTATCAGTTTCGTGTTCTTGCCTTGTTATGAAACCTTTTTTTTCCAACGTACGCAATACTTTGGATACCATCATTCTATCGGCATTACTTTGGTTGGCAATATCAACTTGTGTGACCGTATCGTTCTTTTTCGAAAGCCACCCTAATGCCGCCAACAATATAAATTGTGTGAGTGTCAAGTTTAGTGGATCTAAATTCCTTTTTTGCTTGCGTTGCCAAAGCATAGTCAGCTGTCCAAGCAGGTAACCAGGGCTATCATTTGGGCTCTCAAAATGAAATTGAATTTCTTTGGGCATGGTTATGCTGAAGCATTTGTGAGGAAATTAAATTAAAATCGTGCCGGTTAATTTCGAAGAAGCCAAAACGAAATGGATAACCCCAATTCTTTTTGTTTTGAATGAAGTCCAAATCGTTCACTAAAGGGAGAATGGAAACATCTTTACTTTGTAAAAATTCAATGTTCCGTCTCGAAGGGCAAAAGTCACCTGACATTTGAAACTGATATATTTTTTCATCGGTTACTTTTCCTAAGGCTGTAAACTCTTGGCATTTGTTGGGTTTGCCTAATGTTTGCTTTCCTGAGTAATAAATTACGAAATCTCCTTTCTTCAACCTTCTTAATGGCGAGGCTTTTCCGTGGCAGGCTTGTGCAAATCCTTGACCAATGCCTGTATTAACATGATCTTTCGAAGCGACGATTATCCAGTATTGAGTATCTCTTTTAATCATTGTTGATGATTTTAAATCGTTTCTGAAAAATGTATTTTATAAATACTTATGTAGTCGTAAATATAATATATACGACTATAATATCCAAATTTTTCTTTTATCTGATAAAACGATGGCGGAGGCAGAGGCTCTCTTACCCTCTGCCGCTTTTTTGAGGGTGAATCGTTCCTAATTATCGTTGCCAAAAACAAGAAAGAAAAAATTGAATAAAATTCAGTTTGGATCTAGAAAGTGGAGATACCCATAGGAATGGGTACAGGATGAAATTGAGAAATTAACAAAATTTATTCGCAAGTAAGGGTCGCGGCCTCATTGTAAACCATGCCCTCTCTATTATCAGCCTTTGTACAAGCCGTTGGGGTGCTGCGGAGATAGTGATCACCAGGTTAATTTTCCAGGCGGTATAGCTGTCTCAAAGGAATAGGTTGCTTTAAGTTCTTTTTCAAATTGCGAACCCATGCCTGTTCCATCATTTGCTTAAAGCAAGTGATGTCTTTTCCATTCAGGGGAGGCTTGCAATAATTACAGTAAGAAAAAAAGGGTTTAGGCAACTAAACCTAAACCCTTTAGTTTTGTCATAGGGTTATATTATTTTTTCATCCACCAGTCATCTCTCACAAGCATATCTAGAGGGAAAAGCCTTCCTGATTCATGGTTAATTGAGTTAACTACCGAAATATAGCCATTTTGAATGACCCTTGTTTCGAATTCAAATAAAGGATCAGCTGGGTTTTGAGAGACTTTATCTCCTTTCTGTATTTTTATAACAGTTTCATTTGTTTCAATTTTTTTCCACATGCCAAAGGGTTTAGAATGCTGATTGGAATAACGACTCATCCAGGTTGATCCTAGCTAAAGATTTAGACGAATGGGACTTGAAGTAAGTATATTGATGCAATTCCAAGCTACTGCAATTCCTATCCATATTTTACTTTTTGTTGAGTTAATATTCTAAAATGCATTGTATTTGCATTTAACCCTAAGTAAAATCCTGTATGGATTTTATCTTAATTTTTGACTTTTTTCCCAGGGTTAAAAGGCCAATTTTAGAAAATAAATCTAAATACCTAGTAGACTAGAAAGTCTTGTTTAAGGTTGTCTGAAAATCAGGAAGGCTTTATTAACTCGATTTTATTCTACTGTTGATTTGGTTTTCAAAAAAAGCCTATCCTCAAATACGTATTTAATCAATTACTCGAAACAGGATGCATTCTTTGTTAAACACCGGTTAGTCAAGAATTTTATCGCTTTGATGTAAAAAACTTGAATGAGCCGGCTGGGTATGCTCTATTTGAAGGTATTAAACAAAACATTTAAAGGCCGAATCAGTGGAAGATAAATAGCAGGATAAAATATGAAACGAAATGTCTGTCTGATCCTTTCTTGTACTATATTTTCTTTTTGTAGCTTTTCACAGAATGGGCAGGACCCCCCCACCAAAAAACAATACTCCGTTTTTAATCCGACTCCAGCTAAAGACCTTAGAGCCATGGAAACAGACAGACCCGATATAACTGAAAGCTCCTATACGGTTGACGCAGGGCATTTTCAATATGAAGGCGATCTGTCAAGATTTACAATATTGGAAGATAATCGCGTTCGAAGCAGGAAAATTGCATTCAATAACGGCACCTATAAACTGGGGGTAACAAATTCGCTCGATGTTCACCTGGTATTTGAAACTTATGTTATTAACTACCTTCACAATAACTCGGGGACTAATTCGATCGCCGAGGGCCTGGGAGATATCAATCTGCGGTTAAAAAAAAATATAACGGGGAACGATGGGGGAAAGTTCGCATTGGCTGTCCTTCCTTTTATAAAAATTCCCGCTTTGTCCTTTTATAAAAATAATCATATTGAATGGGGCCTGATATTTCCTTATGCTTTAAATTATCTTAGGGATTGGTCATTAAGCGGAGAAGTACAGATGCAATTTCTTAAACAGATGGGAGAAATGCGGTATAAACCTTTCTATTTACAGTCCTTCGCGGCTGAGCATGAACTGACCAAAAAACTAGCCTTCTTTATTGAAACCCATTTCACCTATTCGGATCGGGACAGAACCCTTGCAAACTTTGCCGATGGAGGGTTAATCCTCCTATTTAATAACAATCTTCATTTTGATTGCGGAATCAATTATGGTATTCAGTCCTATTCGTACAAATCATTTTTTGTTGGCATGTCTTTCAGAAAATAGAGGATGCCCTCACAAATTTTATAAGTTTTCACCTCATTTTGTAAGAACGGTATGTAAAAAGTTGGGGGCTGACCAATTTACCATTTCGTGAATTTGTAGGATTTCTACTTCTGCGGCTGCTTAATGATATTGAGCATCCATCGGATTCCAAAGCGGTCTCTGCAAGTGCCCCAATATCCCCAGAATTCATCATGTGGCGCCACTCCTTCAGTTCCTCCTTCCGATAGTCCGTTGTACAACCGGTCGGCTTCCTCTTTGGTATCAGGGCTCAGGCTGATGGTAAAATTGTTTCCTTCTATGAGTTTTTGCCCCATGCTTTCCAGCATATCTGTTGCCATTATTTGGATGCCACCAAGTATGGGTAATGCTACATGCGTTACTTTGTTTTTGTCAGCTTCCCCTAGTGGTGGTACTCCTTCCCTTGGTGGAATGTCTTTATACCGCATTGGTGGAGTGGAGAATTCCGTTCTGAAAACTTTTTTGTAGTGGTTAAATGCTTCTTCAGCATTGCCCATAAAGTTTAAGTAAATTGACACGTGTGACATAGTTATGTTTTTATAATAATTATTAAAATTTTTGAATCAGGTTGAGTTGCGTGCAGTGCTAACAGTGAGTGTTTAGTGATTTGCTGAAATCATTTTTCTATCCGCAGGCCTGAAATACCATGAAAACGCAATCAGGACTAGTAAGACTAACGGGGACCCTATTTTATTCAAGGATTCGCCTGATGCGAGATGCGAGAATACCGCTCCCGACATCACAAAAAAGAAGCCGGCATACGCCCATTCTTTTATCAATGGGAACTTTGGAATCAGCAAAACAATGCTTCCTAAAACTTTCCAGGTCCCGATGATAGTTAGAATATACTCAGGGTAGCCCAAAGGCCGAATAAGGTCTAAACTCCATTTTGCATGAAAAATTTGCCCCAAGCCTCCCGGTAACATTCCTAAAACAACCAGAATAGTGCAAGTCCAATAGATGATTTTATTCTTCTTTGTCATAATGCGTTATTTTAATTTGCTGGCGATGTCCTGTATTCGGTTATGTGCCATGTTAATTCCTTGACCAAAGGGTAACTTCAGAATTTGGTCTCTTAGAGCAACCGATTCATAAATTACATGCATGTTGAGTTTGCTGGTATCGTCAGTGAGTTTTTCAAAATCATAGATCTCAAGTTGAACGCCAAATGGCGTATTCTGCATCTCAAATGTGCGAGTAATTTTGCGGTTTGGGCTAAACTCATGGATTACACCGCCGGCCTGAAATACCACGTTTCCTTTAGCATCGGTTGTTTCAAATTGGTAACTGCCGTGCTTTTTACTTTCGAGTTTTAACACTTTCGTCCCCATCACTTGCTCAATAATGTCGGGCTCTACATACGCTTTAAAAAGTAATTCCAATGGTAAATCAAATTCTCTTGTAATCACTAAATCCTGTTTGCCGTCTTCGGCATTGATTTTTGTTTTTTGTTCCATGGTATTCTATTTTTTGGTTTTGTATTTTTTCATTACAGCTTCCAATTTATTAAACCTGTCATCCCACATTTTGCGAAATGGTTCGATAAAGTCAGCTACTTCTTTCATTTTTTTTGCATTGAGGTGATAGTAAATTTCCCTGCCGTTTTGTGCATGTTCGAGTAATTCGCACTCGGTGAGTATTTGCAAGTGTTTTGAAACTGTAGGTCTTGCTGTGTCAAAGTTTGCTGCTATTGCACCTGCAGTCAGGGATTGGGAGGCTACCAACAGAAGTATAGCCCTTCTTGTCGGGTCTGCTATGGCTTGGAAAACATCTCTTCTTAAATGCATTGTGTAGATATTTGGCTACAAATATACAAGTAGCCATTTAACTACGCAAATTTTTTTGTGATTTTTCCCGTCGCATCCATAAAATATTGATAATTAATTAGATAGGGTACCTGAATTTAAATAGATTTGCAAGCTTTTTCGTTGATAGTATGTAGGTGGTGTAATAAGTTAGTATGATTGGTAATATCAAATTGTCGGTTTCATCTTATGGAGAACCTAAAAGAATAATTTTCATCAATTATAAATGATTAAATGTAAAATTTGAACTAAGGCGAGGTGTTCTGCAAGTGCTTTTATCTGGCAATTATATATTGCCGTTGAAAAATTTTGTTTGAATCCTGGTATTCACCCGACCCTGAAAAACTAAAAAATATTTGCTAATTTAAACTAGAAATCTACCCGCTAACAAAAAGCCCACTTTCATTTGACACAAATGATGATTCAAAGCGTTTCAGGACATGGGGCCGGATTTTGGCAGAATATATTCTATTCAAAAGAAATACAAATCAAAAACGATGAAAAAAATAGTATTCTTCTTTTTAATTAGTGCTACCTTATTAGTGGGGCTTCGGAATAAAACAATTGCGCAAGAAATAAAAGCTAAAAAAACAAATTCTTTACCGGAATCAGATAGACAAATATTCGATACCGCTG
>Ga0207127_10220_pt1 | contig 13339 bp, 13 predicted proteins | sample Alteio_BWMinHeat_17_FD_153574 | JGI IMG/M metagenome (GOLD analysis project Ga0207127, IMG submission 153574) | Enriched cells from forest soil in Barre Woods Harvard Forest LTER site, Petersham, Massachusetts, United States -... | ecosystem: Environmental > Terrestrial > Soil > Temperate forest >...
GTAGTTTAAAGGCTTTTAGATAGTTAGATTCTTTTAATGCTGAAAAATAGTCTTCGTGCATTTTTTCTATGGCTTTGAGGAGGGCTTGCTCTGCATCTTCTTTAGCAAGAGAGGCATCAAAAGAGGAAACTTTATTTCCTTCAAGCTGTCCTTTAGCTCTTTTATACACTTCCAAGAGTTTAGAAAACTCTTCTCCCGAGTTTCTAAACGTATGAAGCGCCTCTAGTTTAGAGAATTCATCATAGGGATCTAGGCAAGCGCTTTTAAGAGAGGCTTCTACTTCATCTTTTTTAAATCCATGATCTTCAAAGACAGTTTTTGCTCTACTTGTGATAAACTGCAAGATTTCATCAATGATTTCCTTAGAAGGTTTTAATGCAGAAAAAGCTTCCAAGCAAGAGGTTAAAATCTCCTTTAGATTCACTTTTTCTTTGCTAAGGATAAGCATTTTTATGATTCCAAATGTTTGTCTGCGGAGGCCGTAGGGGTCGCTTGAAGAAGAAGGTTTAAGTCCTACGCTATAATAGCCAAGGAGGTTATCGATTTTGTCGGCAAGGCTAAGGATTGTTCCGAGCGCGTTTTGAGGTAGAGGAGCATCTTCTGATTTAGGGAACCAATGCTCTTCAATAGCAAGAGCTACATCTTTATCTTCGTTTTGCACCTGAGCGTAATATTTACCCACCGTTCCTTGAAGCTCAGGGAATTCCTTTACAAGAGCTGAAGCTAAATCGGCTTTACAAAGAAGGGCAGCTCTAAGGAGTTTTTTATCATCTGCCATTTCAAGATGTGTATTTAATACCTTGGCATGGGAGGTGATGCGCATCACTTTATCAAGCATTGATCCTAGCTCTTTTTGAAACGTCATGACGCTTAGTTTTTTGTTAAACTCCTCAAGAGGCTGTTTTAAGTCTTGTTCATAAAGAAATACTCCATCGGATAAGCGCGCAGAAAGCACTTTTTGATTTCCTTTTTTTATGAGCTCATTAGGAGTGTTGTCTGCTGTAATGACAAAGAGGTTTTTAAGTGATTTGGAAGCATCTTCCACAGGGAAGTATCTTTGGTGCTCAATCATTTCAGAAATGAGTACTTCTCTTGGAGCTTTTAAAAATTTAGGATCGAAAGTAGCAAAGGTAAGTGTGGGCCATTCGCTCAGATAAAGCACTTCTTTAAGTACTCTTTCTATTTCAATAGCTTTCCCACCCATTTCTTTTTCAAGCGCTTCTAGCTGATTTAAAATAGCTTTTTTTCTCTCTTGGATATCAGCCATTACAAAATGGTTTTTAAGCTCGCTTATGTAGTCTTGAGGGTGTTTTAAGAAAAACTTTTCAGGCTTTAATTGGGCGTGTCCAAAGCTATGATTTCCTGACTGAATATCTCCTACTTCAAAAGAAAGAATGTCTTGTCCTAAAAGAGCTACAATCCAATGCAAAGGTCTTGGATAGCTAATATCAAGGCTTCCCCAGCGCATTTTTTTAGGAAATTCTAACCCCAAAATACACCCAGGAAGAGCTGTATTGAGTAGCTCTTTTGTGGAAATACCAGGTGTTTGAATGGTTGCCATTAAGTATTCGACATCTTTGACTTTTTGAATAGAAAGCCCTTGGATTTTTTGGGAGCGAATGGCTTCAAGATTTACAGGCTCAAAACCTATAGATTTTAAAAAGCCTAATCCTTGCTGTGTGGGAATCCCTTTTTCATCAAAGGTAGTAGAAATAGGAGGCCCTTTTCTTTCGGTAGTTTTTGAAAGAGTGCCTTCTGCTATTTCTTTTACATGAATGGCTAATCTGCGCGGTGTTGCATAAACAGAAATTTCTTTAAAGCTAAGAGCGCGGCCCTCTAAAAGAGAGCGAATGGCTTTTTCTAAATTTTTGCAGCCAATGGGAATAAAAGAGGCGGGTAATTGCTCAGAGCCAATTTCTAATAGAAAACCCGTTTTCTTTGATGGATCAAACGTTTCTTTTGTTTCTTTAATTTTTGGAGGTAATTTTTCTATTTCCTTCTCTTGCGTACAAAGAGGGAATCCTAGTTTTTCTCTAGAAGAGACGTATTCCATAGCGATGAGCCTTGCAAGATCGCGGATACGCGCAATGTAGCCTGTTCTCTCTGTTACGGAAATCACTCCTCTTGCATCTAGCATATTAAAGGCATGAGAGGCCTTAATGACAAAATCATAAGCAGGTAAAGGGAAGTGCTCTCCAATTAAAGCTTTTGCTTCTTTTTCAAAATCTTCAAAGTGGCGCTTCCACATATCAACGGATGCGTAAGTGAAATTGTAAGCGCTCCACTCGATTTCATTTTGTCTTGAGATATCTTTTAAAGTGAGTGTTTCATTCCATTTGAGATCGTAGATGTTATCAACCCCTTGGATATACATGAGAAGGCGCTCTAAGCCGTAGGTGATTTCTGCAGGAATAGGTTTTAAGGGAAGGCTGCCGATTGCCTGAAAGTAAGTAAACTGGGAAACTTCCATCCCATCGCACCACACTTCCCAGCCAAGACCCCAGGCGCCCAGCGTAGGAGATTCCCAGTCATCGTGCACAAAGCGGATATCGTGCTCTTTTAAATTTAGTCCAATAGCTTCAAGAGAATCTAGATACATTTGCTGAATATCTGGTGGAGAGGGCTTAATGATCACCTGATATTGGTGAAAAAGCTGCATTCTATTGGGGTTGTCTCCGTATCTGCCATCGGAAGGGCGTCTTGAAGGCTCTACATAGGCAGTCTTATAAGGTTCAGGTCCTAGGCAGCGCAAAAAAGTTGCAGGATTGAAGGTTCCGGCACCTGTTTCAAGATCGTGTCCTAAATGGATGACACATCCTTTCTTCTCCCAAAAATGGGTCAAACGTTGGATAAGCTGTTGAAAAGTAATCATGCATAGCAGTTTATCCTTTCAAACAAATTTTCCTCAACCCCCAACTTGCCCTGCCCTCTTCGTGCCCGTGTGCGTGCCCGTGCCCGTGCCCGGTTTCTTTCCTTATTAAGTTTTTTTTTGAAAAACAATACGAAGAGGGGCCGGGCACGCACACGGGCACGCACACGGGCACGGGCAGGGGGGAGGGATTACCTTGACCTTTTCTTAATTTTTATGTTATAGTCTTTGTATCAAATAAGGAGAAGTATCTATGAGAATACTAAATGACGATCCCTCTATATCTATAGCCTCTGCTTTTGCTTTCCCCATTTATGCTCAAAAATTAATTTTTAGTGTAGTCTCAGCGCTTAATTCCCGTATAAATGACAATATTAGAGAGCTTAGGGTTGCGCATGAGAAAGAGCGTACTAAAATGCACAATGCTGCTGATATTAAAATTAAAGAGATTGCAGCGTTTCGCATTGCTACAACGTTTTCTGAACATTATCTTAATTAGGAAAAAAATATGTTTCCCCTTCATGGCTGTACAGATCAAGAGTTGAAACAAGCTGTTCTCACGCTTGGGGAAAAGCCTTTTAGAGCTGCCCAAATCATTAAGTGGGTTTATGAGAAGGGGGAAACTTCCTTCGAAAAGATGACCGATTTAAATAAGGGAACAAGAGACCTTTTTTCCAAACACTTTCTTCTTAATTCTTTGACTTATGTTAAACAAGAAGATTCTTCCGATTCTGAAACGACCAAATTTTTGTGGCAGCTTGCAGATGAAAGACTTGTGGAGTCTGTGCTTATCCGCTCTCAAGATAGACGCACTGTGTGCGTTTCGTCCCAGGTAGGGTGTCCTGCAAGATGCGCGTTTTGCGCTTCTGGTAAAAAAGGACTGATTCGTAACCTTAGCGTGGAAGAAATTGTTGAGCAGGTTTATTTAATCGATCGCCAGTTAAAGAAAATAGGAGAGAGAGTCTCTCACGTTGTTTACATGGGAATGGGCGAGCCTTTTGAGAATTATGAGGCTGTTGTTAAGTCGATCCGTTTGCTTTGTGCTGAAGGACGCTTAAACTTATCGCAAAGAAGAATCACAGTATCAACTGTTGGTGTTATAGAAGGAATTAATAAGCTTGCCGATGATGAGCTAAACGTTTCCTTGGTGCTCTCATTACACGCCCCTAATCAAAGAATTAGACAAAAAATTATTCCCTACGCACGTAAATATGCTTTAGAAGATATTTTAGAGGCCATGACCGATTTTGCGCGCAAAACCAAGCGCGATATCACCTATGAATACACCCTTATGGCAGGGATTAACGACGAAGTGGAACATGCAGAAGAACTTGCCAAATTAGTTAAGGGACAGCAGTGTACGGTTAATTTAATTCCTTATAACCCCGTTCCGGGGCTTGTTTTAAAAAGACCTGAAAAAGCTGTGATCGAAGCTTTTAGAGAAGTTCTTATCAATGAAGGAATTAATACAACGTGGCGCTATACTAAGGGGAAAGATATTGCTGCAGCTTGTGGTCAGCTAGCTCTTCAAGAAAAAGAAAATTCTCAGTTGTTAAACATTGGCTCCTAAGTTATACTCAAGATGATAAAATAAATTCAGATTGTTATAGGCATACATTGACGCTTGCACATTACTTTACGCTTGGAAGAATTGTTCTTAGCCCCATCTTTGTTATCCTTTATCTCTATCATTATAGCTTAGGGATTCATGGAACGCTTTTTCCTTCTCTTTTAATTTTAATTGTCATTTTATCAGAGCTCTCCGATGTAGTAGATGGGTTTATTGCAAGGAAAATGAACCAAGTCACCGATCTTGGAAAGCTCATCGATCCTATGGCCGATAGCATTTTCCGCCTTTCCGTATTCCTTTCGTTTACAGAAGGGGTGGTTCAGCTTCCTCTTATGCTTGTCCTTGTGCTTTTTTATCGCGATTCTTTAATTAGCACGCTAAGAACTGTGTGCGCTCTTAGAGGAGTAGCCTTAGCTGCGCGCTTAAGTGGCAAAATTAAAGCTGTTCTTCAAGCCATTGTCATATTTTTTATCTTACTGATGCTTGTGGGTTATTATATGGGCTATTTAAACCTAGAATTTGTCCAGAAAGCTAGTTTTTATAGCGTTCTTGTATGCGCTGTCTACACAGTCTATACCGGCATCGAATACGTCTATGCAAACCGCCACTTCATCAAAAAAGCCCTAAAGTGAACAAAGAGAAATAAATTCTCTCTCTCTTCTTTCTTCCTCTGTGGTTTCTTGTCTCTGTGGTTTAAAAAATGCAAGTCTTTTGGATTCCTAGCCTTAGCAAAAGATAAACCACAGAGGAAGAAAGAAGAGAGAGAAAAAAATTATTTCTCTTTGTTTTCTTAGGATTAAAGCTCTTTGTAGAGGTTAAGGTATTGTTTTGCAGATGAGACCCAGCTGAAGTCTTGCTTCATGCCGAGGTGGATGAGGTTTTGCCATTTTTTAGGGTGGTTATTAAAGAAGTTAATGGCTCTATCAAGAGCCCAATTGACTCCTTCTGCATCGGGAAAATCGAAGGTGAATCCATTTCTTTCGTGCTGTGGTTTTTCGCTTGTGTCGATATCGAATACGGTGTCTGCAAGCCCCCCTGTTCTTCTTGCAATAGGAATGGTTCCGTAGCGAAGCGATAGCATTTGTGTAAGGCCACAAGGCTCGAAAATTGAGGGAATAATAAACATGTCTGCTCCTGCGTAAATGAGGTGGGCGAGCATTTCATCATTATCAAGGCATATTCCTACGTTTTTGTTTTCTTTAAGAGCGTCTTTAAGTTCGATAAATTCCTTCATTTCGTCTTTGGAGCCAGAGGCCAAAAGAACAAATTGCCCCCCTTTTTCAAGGGTGCGCAAGATCGCATGTTTAATGAGATGGGGACCTTTTTGCCTTGCAAGCCTTGTCACTGATGCGACAATAGGAAAATTTCCTTCCTTTAACTGAAAGTGGGTCCTAAGCTGTTTTTTGTTGTCTTGTTTTTTCTCTATGTTTTTTGAAGAAAAATTGGCTACAAGGTAAGGGTCTTTTTCAGGATTCCACGTCTCTATATCAATGCCATTTAAAATCCCGTGGAGTTTGTTTTGATGCTCTAAAAGAAGTTTATCAAGAGAAAATCCTCCTTGAGGCGTTTTAATTTCTTGTTCGTAGTTAGGCGATACAGTTGTGATGATGTCTGCATATTCAATGCCTCCTTTTAAAAGATTGATGAGCTCTGGTAAAAGAGGATCTTGCATTTTTTCGGGCTTAAGAAAAGAGTCCCCCTTAAGTCCTGCTTGGGTTAAGTGGAAAGGGGTGCATTTGCCTTGATGTTCCATATTGTGAATGGTAAGAACAGTTCCTTTGATTTTTAGCCCTAAAGGAGCGTACATCTCTTTGATAAGAACAGGAATAAGAGCAGATATCCAGTCGTGAACATGCAGGATATCAGGGTTTTTCTTTGTTTGAAGAAGATATTCAAGCGCCGCTTTAGAGAAGTAGATAAATTTAGCTGCGTCATCAGAAGAACCATAAATGGTTCCTTGGTTAAAATAATCTTTAGGATGATGGGGATCGATAAATAAAATATCTAAGCCATCAAAAGTTCCTTTCCAGATGGTATTATTAATCTTATGCTTTCCTTCAGAAATAACGAGCTCTTTTTTCTCTACATGCAAGTTTTTAACTTTGCTAAAGTCTATGCAATCATATCTAGGAATGATGATTTCTACTTTGGCCCCAAGTCTTACAAACTCTTTAGAAAGACTATGAATAACATCTCCAAGTCCTCCTACCTTTGCAAGGGGAGCTAGCTCTGAAGCAATATGAACGATATGCATAATTCTTCCTTTGAATTCAATGATTCATTATATACCAGAGATATGACTTTTCCTCTTATAGTTTCCTTTTATACTAAAAATACCCTTTATCAACTAGAGGTGCAAAACCTTATTGCCTCTTGCAAAAATTATGATTTAGAGATGTGTATTGAAGGAATAGAGTCGTTTGGTTCCTGGGAGCTTAACTGCGCTTACAAGCCCTTTTTTATTTATCAAAAATGGCAAGAATTTAAAAGGCCCCTTTTATGGGTAGATGCCGATGCTATTTTTGTGAGGAAACCTGAATGGATAAGCGCTTTTAATGCAGATGTTGCTGCGCGCATTGATCCGCTTCTTTCTCTTAACCATCCCTCAAAAGTCATGTCAGGCACTGTTTACATCAACTATACAAAACCTGCAGAAAGGATCCTTCAGGAATGGATAGTCGCATGCAAAGAAGGATTGCTTGGTAAAGAAGCGGGCAGTGAATTCTGGGATCAGACAGCTTTAAGAGATGCTCTTTTCTTAAAGGAGCATGGGGCAGTGGTGGAAAGCCTGCCTCTTGCCTATACCAAGATCTTCGACCATAAAACTGACCTTCTAGAGGCCCCTTGCCCTGTTATAGAGCATTACCAAGCCTCTCGTAGACTTAAAAACCTCATTAACTCCTCTGATCTTAATAATTAATTAATAATTGTATTGATTAAAATAAATATTATGATATATAATCTATATTATAAGATTAATAAGGAGTTGATTATGAGTAGTCCTACAAGTTTTTCTGATTGTTCTTACCTAAATGAAGGGGTGGAAGTGTATTCTGATGACGAGGGAATAGAGCTTCAAGATCTTGATATTAAGGTGGATGCTATTTCAGCGAAGGATGCCGAAACAAGCTGTTTTTTTGATGTTCCTCTCGATGATGTTAAGGTGCCTCTTCCCCCACTTAAGGGGTCTATTCAGCAGAAAAAAGAAGGGTTTTTTGCCTCTATATTTGGTAAATGTATACCTAAGGGAATTAATTCTTAAGCTATTTATTTTAAGTTAGTTGCATTTAATTATTAACGAGATTTAAATAATATTAATAAAAACTTGATTTAAAATTATTTTAATATTATAATTAAGGGTATAGAAAGATTTAATAATAAAAAATAAGGAGTTATTATGGGTTTCATTGCAACTTTTAATGGTTTGCCAGTAAAAGCGGAAGATCTTATGAGCGCGGCTCGCGTTAATATGGATGCGGTGTCTGCAAGAGGCTCTCGGGTCATTGACGGCCTTGGAAAAGGAGCTAGCAGTGCGCTACTGGAACTATACAGTAAATTTACAGCTGCTGTTGATCAATTAGAGGCTGCTTTGTCTTCTAATGACACAGTAGAAATGACAGAGCGTTACATAAGTTATAATAACGCTTTTTCTGCTCTCAATAATGAGCTAGATAGCCTTGAGAATCGTACAACTGTTTTGGCTCGAGAATTATTATATTTATAAAGTAAAAATAATTTTTGATTTCGTATTAGGAAGGCGGTGCCACTAGGCGCCGCCTTCTTTTTTTTATGGAAAAATTTTCTCGTCTTTAAAAATTCCGTGTTGCATTAAATTCATCTAATCATTAGCATTCTTTAGCATATTCGATGGGGTGTCGCCAAGCGGTAAGGCAGTAGTTTTTGGTACTACCATGCGGAGGTTCGAATCCTTCCACCCCAAAGTATTATTAAGAGCAATTATTAAGATGCATTCTAAAAATTTGCCCGTGCTTTTTTCTGGGTCTTCGCATCCAGAGCTTTCAAAGCAAGTGGCTGAGTATTTAGATGTTTCTTTAGGTAAAGTGTTAATTGAAGCTTTTCCTGATGGCGAGATAGGCGTTCAAATTTTAGAGAATGTCCAAGGTCGGGACGCGTTTGTTTTGCAATCCATCGCACGACGTCCCAATCACTATCTCATGGAACTGCTGATATTAGTCGACGCTTTAAAAAGAGCTTCCGCTCGTTCTATTGTCGCTGTCATTCCCTATTATGGTTATGCAAGACAAGATAGAAGAGACAAGGGAAGGGTGCCGATTGCAGCTAAACTTGTAGCGAATCTGCTTGAAAAGGCTGGCGTTACAAGAGTGCTGACAATGGATTTGCACGCAGAGCAAATTCAGGGATTTTTTGATGTCCCGGTGGATAATTTATATGCACGTTCAGCAATGATTGATGCAATAAATACACTGGAACTTGAAAATCTCATCGTCGTTACTCCTGATATCGGAAGTATTAAGCTCGCAAGAGCCTATGCAGGTCAACTGAATGTAGATCTTGCCATAGTAGATAAGCGTCGAGTGAATGCAAAACAGGTTGAGACAAACGCCTTAATTGGTGATGTTGCCGGCAAGGATGTTCTTCTTGTAGACGACATATGTTCAACCGGAGGAACGCTTAAGATAGCTGCCCAAGTGTGCAAAAATGCAGGAGCAAGAAGAATTGTTGCTGCTCTAACGCACGGGGTTTTAGCTGGAGATGCGTTTAAGGAAAGTGCGATTGAGAAGATGTTTATCAGTAATACAATTCCACTGCCCCTATTAGGGATAGATCTTCAATTGGTGGAAGTTGTTTCTGTTGCGAGTCTTTTTGGCCAAGCTATCGATGCGATAGTTTCGTCTAAGTCCATTTCCTCCCTTGTTTAGCAAGTCCGCTTTAAAGCGTTCATTTATTTCCCTAGTACGATACTAGGACTATTTTATTTTTGAAGAAGATTTTATTTTAAGAGGAGAAACCCAGATGAAACTCACAGTGAATACACGCTCCGGAGCTAGAAAAAGTGAAGCTGAGCAAGCAAGACGCGCAGGGCAGATTCCTGCTATTCTTTACTCTCCAGGCCAAACAAACGAACTTTTGTTAATTAGTAATGCAGAGTTCACAGCTGTTTTAAGAAACATGAAACTAGGGCAATTGCCAACAACGACATTCACTCTTAGCATTAATGGAAAAGAGCGTAAAGCTGTTGTAAAAGACATTCAATACGAGCCAACAAGCTATAGAGTAATTCATCTTGATTTCCAAGAACTTATCGATGGTAAGCTTATTGCTGTAAAAGTGCCTGTAACATGCATTGGCATGATGGATTGTCCTGGGTTAAAACTAGGCGGCTTCTTAAGACAAGTTAAGCGCCATGTTAAAGTAGAATGTACGCCTGATCGCATGCCAAAAGAACTGATTGTAAACATCAAAGATCTAAACATTAAGCAAGCAAAACGTCTTTCTGATATTGCAATTCCAGAAGGAGTAAGACCTCTTATTTCGCCTGATGAAGTCCTTGTTGTAATTGCTAAGAAATAGAAGGTTCAATGAAAACCTTTTTGATTGTGGGACTAGGGAATCCAGGAAGCGAATATAGAGAGACGCGCCACAATATAGGGTTTAAAGTTGTAAGAGCTTTTGCAGAGAAACAAGGGTTTGTTTTTCGGAGGGCTCTTAATGGAATAGGAGAGTTAGCTCAAGGGGTAATAGAAGGGAATAAAGTGATTCTTCTTCTTCCCATGACCTACATGAATACAAGTGGAAACGCAGTAAGGCTTTTTGTAGATTACTTTAAGCTTTCTTTGGAGGACCTACTTGTGATTGTAGATGATATTTATCTTCCTTTTGGAACGATGAGAATAAAAGAAAAAGGGAGTGCCGGAGGGCATAATGGGCTTAAGAGTATTGAAGCTCATCTTGGGTCCCAAGATTACCCTCGCCTAAAAATGGGTGTGGGGGACGATTTTAAAGGGGATTTGGCTGAGCATGTATTAACTCGGTTTACCCCAAAGGAACAAGAGTTGCTCAATCTGTTTATACAGAATGGTGCTGAGGCCCTAACTTATTGGATACTCCAAGGGAAAAGTGAAGCAATAAAATATGCAAACACTACAAGTTTATAGTTTTTAAGGAGAAAAAATGGCAAAAAAACAAAAAGATCAACTTTATGAAGGAATGTACATCTTAAGTGCTACACTTAGCGATGATGCACGCCAAAAAGCACTTGATAAAATTACATCGGGAATTAGCGAGCGTGGTGGCACTGTGAATAAAATTCACGACCAAGGACGCAAAAAAATGGCCTATGAAATTAATGGCAAAAGAGAAGGGCATTACTACGTGATTTATTTCACAGCTCCTACAAGCGCCATTAGTGATCTCTGGAGAGATTACCATCTCAATGAAGACCTTATCCGCTTCGTTACGCTTACAGCTGAAGAAGTGTTAGAAAAAATTGAATTTAAACCTTTACCACAGGGGTAAACCATGTCTATACCATTTAAAAAACCTCCTATGGAAGGAAATTTTGGCAAGAAAAGAAGATCATGCCCATTTACTTCAGAAGGCATTAAAAAAATTGATTATAAAGATGTCAATACACTTATCCAGTTCGTTACAGAGCGTGGGAAAATTATTCCAAGACGTATTACTGGAGTTTCTTTTCACCACCAAAAATTGCTCGCAACTGCGATTAAAAGAGCAAGACATATGGCATTGCTTCCGTTTGTTTCAGAAGAATAAGGAGATCTAAACAACTATGAAAAACCAATTATTACTTATTGAAGATGTTTACAATGTAGGAAGAAGTGGAGATCTCGTATCTGTTAAACCCGGATACGCAAGAAATTTTCTTTTGCCACAAAAAAAAGCTGTTCTTGCTGATGCGCGCACTCTTAGAATGCAAGCAAAGCTTAAAGAAGAAAGAGCAAAACGTGCTGCCGTAGATAAAAAGGAAGCGGAAGAAGTAGCTTCTAGATTAGCTGATATGACGCTTACTCTTGTGGTAAAAGTTGATCACGAAGGGCGTCTCTATGGTTCTGTATCTGCAGGAGACATCGTGCAATTATTTGCTAAAGAAGGGCTTCAAGTAGAGAAAAAGAATGTTGTTCTTCCTTATCCTATAAAAAACCTTGGAACGCATACAATTTCTGTAAAACTTAAAGAGGGTGTAATCACTTCTCTTTCTGTTGTTGTAGAAGGAGAAGGGATGCCTAAGGCAGCAGCTGCTGTTGCCCCTGTAGTAGAGGCTCCTGCAGAAGAACAAGAAGAGTAAATTTTAGAGGGCTAAATGCAATATTTTTCCCCTTCTAAATTGAATCTTTTTTTTCGCGTCCTAAGAAAAAGGGAAGATGGATTTCATGAAATCGCTTCCCTTTTTCAATCTATTAATCTTGGCGATACGCTTGATGTCCAAATCAGCGCTATTGATTCTTTAACATGCACTGACCCTGAAGTTCCCTTAAATTCTTCTAATCTTATTTTAAAAGCACTTGATCTTTTTCGCCGCAAAACAGGGCTTGATTTTTCCGCATCTTTTCATTTGGTTAAGCGCGTTCCCATGCAAGCAGGCTTAGGCGGAGGAAGTGCCAATGCTGCTACAACCCTATGGGCTTTAAATGAGCTTTTAGGCCATCCTGTTTCTTTAGAGAAGCTAATAGATTGGTCAAAAGAACTAGGCTCAGATGTGACGTTTTTTCTATCGAGTGGGACAGCTTACTGCACAGGAAGAGGAGAAATTGTTCAAAATTTTCCCCCTTTGCCAAACGCCTCTCTTTGGATTGCAAAACCCTTTTATGGCCTTGCAACTCCTTTGGTTTTTAAAGCGTGCACCCCAAGCGTATTTGAACAAAGAGACCCTCTAAAAACCACTGAGAGCTTTTATAATAGCGCTCCTCTTTATTTCAATGACCTCGAAATTCCTGCGATGGAGATTAAGCCCGAGCTTGCTTTATTAAAAAAAGAGCTTTTATCTATGGGATTTGAAACTGTTGTTATGACAGGAAGTGGAACCTCATTTTTTTGCTTAGGAGATTTCATTCCCAAAGAAATCCCAGGAGTTAATTTTTACAAGGTTGAATTTATACAGCGCACGTGTAATTTTGATACTGTTTTACTAGATCTTTGGGCATCTCTACATATTCTATACGGACTGGCCTATTTAATGCTTTAAAAAGTGCACTCGCAAGAGTATTCCATGTTGTGGGCTCTCCTCGTCCGATATTAAAGATCCCTCCTATTTGGTTATCTAAAAAACCGCAGGTCATATGCACGACATCTTTTACATAAATAAAATCGCGCATTTGCCCTCCATCGGCAAACAGATTTGGCTCTGAAGATTTAAAAAGCCGGATCACGCCCTCATTTAATACATTAGGCACCATCTTAAGAACCATTGAGGCCATGCGTCCTTTATGATATTCATTAGGACCAAAAACATTGAAATACTTAAGTCCCACAACTTTATCTAATACATTCTGACGCTTTAACCAAAGGTCAAAAAGATGCTTAGAAAATCCGTATAAATTAAGAGGTTTAAGCTCATCTAAAAGAGATTCATCATCGCTAAACCCTAAGGATCCATCGCCGTAGGTCGCAGCAGATGAGGCGTAAATAAAGCGTATCCCATGCGCTAAAGCATATTCAGCAAGCTTTATAGAATAGCGGTAGTTGTTCTCCATTAGGTAATCGCCGTTCATTTCCAGGGTATCTGAGCAGGCCCCTAAATGAATGAACGCCGAAATGTCTTTTTCTTTTCCTTTAAGCCAATCAAAAAGAGCATGCTTAGAAATAAAATCGTGAGATTTTTTTCCCAAGAGGTTTTTCCATTTGTCTGTACATTCAATATCATCTACAAGAAGCAGCTTAAAAAAGCCTTTGTCATTCAA
>Ga0207127_10221_pt1 | contig 13323 bp, 15 predicted proteins | sample Alteio_BWMinHeat_17_FD_153574 | JGI IMG/M metagenome (GOLD analysis project Ga0207127, IMG submission 153574) | Enriched cells from forest soil in Barre Woods Harvard Forest LTER site, Petersham, Massachusetts, United States -... | ecosystem: Environmental > Terrestrial > Soil > Temperate forest >...
TGGTAGAGACATTGCCTCATGTAACGCTATTTCGTCCAGAAGAAATTGTTAAAGTCGAAAAAGCAGATCAGGGTTGGGCAATACAATTAAGCAATCAAAAAAATCTTAAGACAAAACTTTTAGTGGCCGCAGAGGGTTCGGAGTCACCCTTAAGAAAACAGCAGGGAATAGAAGTTAAAGTTCAGGATTATCAACAAACAGCCATTGTCGCAAATATCGCTTTAAATCAAACGCATTATGCGGTGGCGTATGAGCGGTTTTTAGAAAATGGATCAATTGCGATGCTGCCTTTTGGTGAAAACTTCGTCAAATGCGTCTGTATTGTGCCAAGCGATCAAGTTGAAATATTAAAAGCCCAATCAGACAAAGCATTCTTGGAAGATATTCAACATCAATTCGGACATCGATTGGGATTTTTTACACAATTAGGCAAACGTGTTTTTTATCCACTGAAGAATATTTGTGCCGAAACCCTGTATGCTGATCGATTTGTGTTGATTGGCAATGCAGCCAATACAGTGCATCCGATCGCGGCACAGGGATTTAATCTCGGTTTACGGGATGCCGCAACCCTCGCAGAAATGTTGGTACAAGCGCAAAATGCTAAGCAAGATATCGGATCAGTCGAAGTATTACGTAGCTACGCGGATCGTCGGAGAGACGATCATCAGGCTATCCGCTATTTTACGGATAGCCTAGCAGAACCGCATGTGTTTCAATGGTTAGGGATCTTAGCCAGTGAATGGGTTTTGCCGTTTAAACGGCGTATTGCAGAGCGGGGGTTAGGGCGGCATCAAAGCCTGCCAAAGCTGTGTCGAGGGGTGAGTTTAACTCAAGATCCTTGATTTTTAACTATGGTTGTTAAAGAATGCGTAATCAAACAAATTTTCAATGAATTTTAAGAAAGAGGAATGATTTAATGAGTAATGTATTTAGGTACAAAGGCTATATTGGCTCTATTGAAACGAGCGTTCAAGATATGTGTTTGCATGGAAAAATTCTTTTTATAAATGATTTGGTAATGTATGAAGCCGAAACATCCATCTTGCTTAAATTGGCTTTTCAACAAGCAGTTGATGATTATATAGAAACTTGTGTGGGATTAGGGAAGAAGCCTCAATATATTAAAAAAGCGGTGTAAGATAAACTTCAACAGGATCCGTTGTATTGAACGCATTAGAATTTGACATCATTATTTTAGGCGGTGGGTTAGTCGGTTTAACCGCAGCGAATTTGTGTGCGCAGCAGGGCTTTTCGGTTGCGCTGGTAGAACGACAAGAACCCCATTTAAGCTGGGATGATAATCATTTTGACATTCGATGTAGCGCTATTTCTAAAGCCTCTCAAATGCTTTTTCAAGAAATGGGCGTTTGGGATGCGATGGTCAAAGAAAGGGTGAGTTCTTATCAACGCATGCATGTTTGGGATGCATTAGGTTTTGGAGAAATTACGTTTGATGCCGCAGAAGTGGGTGAGGCAGATTTAGGTCACATCATTGAAAATCGTGTCATGCAAAAAGCCTTATGGGTACATGCAAAGCAAAGCACGCATATTCATTTTTTGGTACCCTCAAGTCCAGTTGCTTTACACGTCGAACCAGAACACGTTTTTTTGACACTGCAGGATCAAACAAGTTTAAAAGCAAAATTGATCATAGGGGCAGATGGTGGACATTCTTGGTTGCGAGAGCGGGCCAACATAGAATCAAAACAACACGATTATCATCAAAGTGCGCTGGTAGCTACCGTGTGTACCGAATTGTCACATCAACAAACGGCTTGGCAGCGATTTTTGCCTGAAGGCCCTTTAGCTTTTTTGCCGTTGAATAGTGGAAATTCCCATCAACCCAATCCATACAACCTTAGCTCTATTGTGTGGACTTCAACGACAGAAAAAACAAAAACATTAATGTCATTCACAGACGCGAAATTTTGTGAAGAATTAGCGCATGCTTTTGATTATCGATTGGGCAGTGTATTATCAACTGCAGAACGCCGAGATTTTTCTTTAAGTCGGATGCATGCGAATCATTATATCTCTGATCGTGTTGCGTTGATTGGGGATGCCATTCACGTGATTCATCCGTTGGCGGGGCAAGGGGTCAATTTAGGTTTGGGAGATGCTCGAAAATTGGTGGAAACGCTGTCTTCAGCCAACAAACGCACGAGTGATATTGGTCATCATCTCGTTTTACGAAAATATGCGCGTGCTCGTAAGGGGCAGATATTGTCTACATTGCTAGGCATGGATTTTTTAAACCGAATGTTTACGCGTGAGGATACACTATCGTTGGGTTTGCGCAGTATCGGACTCAATTTTGTGGATAAAACAGCTTTCTTGAAGAAAAAAATGATGTTGCAAGCCATGGGATTGTAATGATAATGTAAGGCCTATTTTTGAGGAGAGTGTGGAAATGAGTAAGGTTCCGGAAGAGTTACAGTATACCCAAACCCATGAATGGGTACTTGTTGAAGATGATGGCACTCTTCTGGTTGGCATTACAGATCATGCACAGTCACAATTGGGAGAACTGGTTCTTGTTGAGCTTCCCGAGCTTGGCGCAAAAGTGAGTGCATCCGATGAAGTGGGTGTTGTTGAATCAGTCAAAGCCACGTCTGAAGTTTATTCTCCCATATCGGGAAAAATTATTGAAATCAATGAAAATTTAGAAGAAGCGCCGGGTTTGGTAAATACGGATCCTTATGGTGACGGATGGTTGTTTAGAATTGATCCGATTGATCCTGATGAGTTGAGCGATCTCCTGGATGCAGAAGCCTATGGCCAGTATATGGAAGAAGATGAGGATTAATTTTCTCCCTCCTCAGGACGTTTGAAATTCCGTATATTTTATTGCTTTTCCTTTAGATAAAGCGACGGGATATTTTTGTTTAATTTTTTCTATTTTTTGCAAACAAGCAGCTATTAAATCTACGCCTATTTTGTCGCTCAATGAAAGTAAAGTCAGAAAAACATCTCCTAATTCATCTGCGACATTTTGTTTTTGGGTGGGTGTTAGCTGATGGCTTTGTGCTTCAGTTAACCACACAAAATGTTCTGCTACCTCAGCGGCCTCTATTTGCAAATTCATTGCCAGATTTTTTTGGGTTATGAAATTGATTCCAGTCTCGTTCTTCAACCAAAAGATTAATATTATTGAGTAAGTGTGTTACGCGATCCAATGACATGTTTATTCTCCCAATTGAAGACCATAAAGGGGTCAATCTGGACACAGACAAATTTGTTTTGATTGTATCAAGGGGTTTTGTCTGTGTCCAGATTGACCCCTTTTCTCTAATGGGTCGGGTGACTGGGAATTTCGGGAGGTTTCTTCGGTTCAGAAGCTTTAGGAAGAGACTCTGGTTTAACAGGAATTGTTGCACTTGAAAATATCAAAGTCGTGGTCTCTTGCGTATCTTTTTGATGTCGTGCAGCAGATCGCTCTAATTGATCCACAACCTTATCATACCGGCCTGGATAAGGCTCTTTCTTGCGTGCCAATTCCACCAGTGCATCTTTGTTGTTAGCAGCATACTCAAGTACAGCGGGGATCTTCAATAATTGTTGGGTTATCGGAAGATGACCATTTGTGATTGCCAATTTCAACAGTTTATTATCGTCGTCGGCAGCATGGTCTTGCACCTCTGTTACCAGCAATAATAGGCTACGAACTTCATCGAAATAATCCAGATTACCATCATCCTTGCTATGCGAAATCATCGATCGCAACGCCTGATTATTATTGTCAGGAACATTTTTACGTACAATTGGGAGCATTAACAGCATCTTGACTATCTCCTTGTCCTTATTCTTGGCTGCGAATCGCAATGCTTCATTAGGGTTGGCATTGGCAATCTGGCGTACCTCCTCTTCCTGCAACAATCGCTTGACTATGTCCGCCTTGCGGTTTTTGACTGCTGCTCGTAACGCTGCATTATTATCGTAAGCGGGGTTAACCCCTCTTTGTTGCATTTGTCGCAATAGATGTTTTACATCTTTAAGATTGTTTTTATTTACAGCCTCTAATAATTTTGCGCTTAATTCAGCGCTGAATTCTGCGCTCATTTTGCCACTCTCTTATATAATTAGTCAGTTATTATTACAAGTATAGTGCATCTGTAACTCTGCTATCATTATCAGATGCGGTGAAGGAGTGTTCATGTGAAACGCTTGTATTTTCTGATACCAAATGTCGAAAGCGCGACCGAGATCGTTAAGGCATTGCAAGGCTTGGGTGTCGCCAAAGAAGGCATACACGTGATAGTGAAGGACGATGATCCCCTCCAAGATAAGCTTGCCCTAACACAATTATTAGAGCCGGGGATTTTTGACAGAACAGACGTTTTACATGCTTTAACGCGAGGCGCCATTATTGGAGGGCTTGCTGGCTTAATTGCGGGCTTCCTGATCGTGTGGTTTCCGCCTGAGGAATTTACCTTAGGTATTGGAACGATTGTTGTCTTTACAGTTTTTGGCGCTATTTTTGGGGCATGGTCAAGTTCTTTGATTGGCATTTCGGTGCCAAATCCGTTGTTCGCAAAATTGGAACGCGCAGTAGAGGCCGGTGGAATTATGGTGTTAGTTGATATACAAAAAGAAAAAGAGGCAGGATTGTTGGATTATATGCGGCTGAATCACCCCGAAATTACGATTCATGGCGCGCATTTACCCAGATCGGCCGCTTCGGATGAATAAAAAAAATACGATAAAACGGGATGGTGTGCGTGATAGATTCTAGTGGTTTTAGATCTAATATCGGTATTATTCTCGCTAACCATGCAGGCCGCGTCTTTTGGGCAAAGCGTGTGGGTCGAGATGCTTGGCAGTTTCCGCAGGGGGGTATGAACTCGGATGAAACGCCAGAGCAGACGCTTTTTAGAGAGTTGGAAGAAGAGGTGGGTCTAAAAGAGCAGGATGTTACCATCTTAGGTCGTACGGATCGTTGGCTGAGATACCGACTGCCTACCCGCTTGATACGAAAGACAGTACCGCTTTGCGTTGGGCAAAAACAGTTATGGTTTTTATTGCGGTTAGAAGGTGATGATAGTCTCATCCGATTTGATAAAACGCACAAACCAGAGTTTGATGACTGGCAATGGGTAAGTTATTGGTTTCCGCTAAGACAAGTGGTGTCATTTAAGCGCGAAGTTTACAGACGCGCCCTCAAAGAACTCGCGCCTTTGCTTTTTTGGAAGCACGCTGAACAAACACTCGGGGATCGACCTTTAGATTATTTGTTGTAGCGTCAATTTGCGATATACTTCTTTGATGCTCACTTACCCTGATATAAATCCCGTTGCATTACAGATAGGCCCATTGGCGATCCATTGGTATGGGATTATGTATGTGCTCGGTTTTGCCGGTGTATTTTGGTCTTGTTATTCACGGCGCACCCAATCTCAATCGGGATCCGCGCCTTGGGATAGAGACGAAATTGTTGATTTATTATTCTACGGCGCTGTGGGCGTTATTTTTGGCGGCACCTTAGGTTATTTACTATTTTATGAACCACAGGCTTTTTTTAATGATCCGCTCAAACTATTTCGTTTTTGGGAACCTGGGCGTTCTTTTCATGGTGGGTTGTTGGGTGTTCTTCTGGCCGTGTTTATATTTGGCAAAGTTCATCGACGGCATTTTTGGGGAATAACGGATTTTATTGCGCCGGCTATCCCGATTGGGATAATGGCGGGACGTTTGGGTAATTTTATTAACGGCGAGTTGTGGGGACGCGTAACAAACATGCCTTGGGGCGTTGTATTTCCACATGCGGGCGCAATGCCGCGACATCCTTCGCAGTTGTATGAATTTGGATTAGAGGGATTATGTCTGTTTCTTATTTTGAATGCGTATGCTAAAAAACCCAGAATGACTGGCGCTGTATCCGGTTTGTTTTTAGTGTGCTACGGACTTTTTCGTTTTGGTATAGAATTTTTCCGCGAGCCTGATCTTAATCAAGGTTTTGTTGCATTGGGGTGGATGACAAAAGGACAAATTTTGTCTTTGCCGATGGTGGTGATAGGATTGTTTCTATTATTTTACTCGAAAAAATACCATAAATTAGATAAATCGTAAGGAGAAAGTATGCAGCAATATTTAGCTTTGATGCGGCATGTGCTTCAACAAGGATGCAAAAAAACAGATCGTACGGGCACAGGAACATTAAGTGTTTTTGGGTACCAAATGCGATTTGATTTAAACCAAGGATTCCCATTGGTGACGACTAAGAAAGTGCATTTGCGCTCTATTATTCATGAATTATTATGGTTCTTACGGGGTGATACGAATATTAAATCGTTAAATGCGGCAGGCGTGACGATTTGGGATGAATGGGCAGATGAAAATGGCGATTTAGGTCCTGTATACGGCAAGCAATGGCGTTCTTGGCCAGATAGCAAGGGTGGCATGATTGATCAAATGTCTGGATTAATCGATATGCTTTTACATAATCCGGATTCGCGGCGATTAATTGTGAGCGGTTGGAATGTGGCGGAAATTTCAAATATGGCGCTACCGCCGTGCCATTGTCTTTTTCAGTTTTATGTGGCAGAAGGACGTTTGTCTTGTCAGTTGTATCAGCGCAGTGCCGATATATTTTTAGGGGTGCCATTTAATATTGCTTCTTATGCATTATTAACACACATGATAGCACAAGTGGTGGGTTTAAAATTGGGCGATTTTGTACATACCTTAGGCGATGCACACCTTTATTTGAATCATTTAGAACAAGCAAACGAACAACTGGGTCGAACACCGTATGCGCTACCAACTTTGCAAATAAATCCGGCGGTTGATTCACTGTTTGATTTTCAATATGAGGATTTTAATGTGCTCAATTATCAATGCCATCCACGCATTATTGCGCCCATAGCGGTGTAGATAAAAATATGCGTATTGCATTAATTGCCGCGATGAGCGAAAATGGCGTGATTGGAAATCATAATGCGCTCCCCTGGCATTTGCCAGAAGAATTAAAATATTTTCGCGAAAAAACCCGGAATAAACCGGTTATTATGGGGCGCAAGACGTTTGAATCAATGGGGTGTAAACCCTTGCCAAATCGATTGAATATTATTTTAACCCATGCGTCGCGTTTTACAGCCCCGGATTGCAAAATTGTGCATTCAGTAGAGGATGCATTAAAGGCAGCAGGTGATTGCGAGGAAATCATGGTGATGGGTGGAGCTGAAATCTATAAAGCTTTTTTGCCAGTTGCTTCTCGTATTTATTTAACCGTCGTTCATCAAAGTTATGTGGGTGATACCTATTTTCCGACAGTTGATTGGTTTGGCTGGAAAATCCTATCAGAGGAAAAACGGGATGGATTTACGCTAAAAGTATTTGATAAAATATGACATTCAAAAGCCGAATTTTAGGATACATGGCGTATTATATTACGTTATTGCTGGGTATGACTTTACGAGTGGTAATATCCAAGCATCCAGAATATAATCCGAAGACGCAATATTTGTTTGCATTTTGGCATGGAAAACAGTTATTACCTGTTTTTGAGTTGCAAAATCATGATACACGTCGGGCGGTGTTAGTCAGCCCCTCTCGAGATGGCGACATGTTAACAGTTTGGTTAAAAAATTTAGGTTACGAGGTCATTCGTGGTTCTTCTCGGAAACAGAATATCAGCGCCTTGGCAGGTATGCTTCGAAAGCTGAAGGCAGGATATTCATTGGGTTTTGGAATCGATGGACCCATTGGTCCTATTTATAAAGTAAAACCGGGGATGACACACATGGCTCAGAAATTGCGGATTCCTATTATTCCTGTTGGCAGCGCGTTTAGTCGTAGCTGGGTTTTTGAAAAGGCGTGGGATAAATATGAGATCCCAAAACCTTTTGCAAAGGCTGTTTTTTATTTGGGTAAACCATTCACGATTGAACAAGAAGTTGATCTTGGCATCAGTAATGATATGCTGGAAGGATTGATAATACAGGCAGAAATAACAGCAAAAACACTTTTGTAGGATGTTTTATGGCAAAAAAAAGTTACACCGCTGAATCTATTGAAGTGTTAAGTGGACTTGATCCGGTACGTAAGCGCCCGGGTATGTATACGGATACCACGCGCCCCAATCATCTCGCGCAAGAAGTCATCGACAACAGTGTGGATGAGGCGATTAGTGGATATGCAAACAACATAAAAATTGTGTTGCATGCTGATGGTGCACTAGAAGTCTCTGATAATGGTCGCGGGATGCCCGTTGATATTCACCCGCAGCACAAAGTCTCTGGTATAGAATTAATTTTAACGCGCTTGCATGCAGGTGCGAAATTTTCTCAAAAAGATTATCGTTTTTCGGGTGGACTACATGGTGTCGGTGTTTCTGTTGTGAATGCGTTATCCAAGCGATTAGAGGTTTGGGTAAAACATCAAGGCCAGGTGTACCATATGGCGTTTGAGCAAGGAGACGCGATTTCTAAGCTGAAAGTGGTTGGAAAATGCGACAAAAACGAGCAAGGAACCACCGTTAAATTTTGGCCAGAGCCGAAATATTTTGATTCTCCCAAAATTTTAAGCAAACCGCTTAAACACTTATGTCAAGCCAAGGCAGTATTATGTCCAGGGTTGACCGTTCGTCTTGAAGATCATCAAAACAACGAAGGGCCTTTTGAATGGTGTTATGCCGGTGGCCTTAAAGCGTATCTTTTAGAACAAGTGGGCAATCGATTCATTTTACCCGAAGAGCCTTTTGAAGGATTATTTGAAGGGAATGATGAAATAGCCAACTTTGCGGTTGTGTGGACACCAGAAGAGAGTGAATCATTTCAAGAAAGCTATGTCAATTTAGTACCAACTGCGCAGGGGGGAACCCATGTGAATGGGTTACGCACGGGTTTGTTAGAGGCTATGCGCGAATTTTGTGAGCTTCGAAATTTATTGTCCCGAGGTGTTAAATTAGCGCCAGAAGATATTTGGGATAAGATCAATTTTGTGTTGTCGGTTAAATTATTAGATCCACAATTTTCAGGACAAACCAAAGAGCGATTATCTTCTCGACAAGTAGCTGCTTTTGTTTCAGGCGTTGTAAAAGATTCATTTAGTTTATGGTTGAATCAACATGTTCAAATTGCAACTCAGCTTGCAGAATTTGTTATTGAAACTGCCGAAAAACGTTTGCGTCAGGGGAAAATGATTGCGCGTAAAAAAATTACGCAAGGTCCTGCCTTACCCGGAAAATTAGCGGATTGTACGCTGCAAGATCTCAATCGATGCGAATTATTTTTAGTAGAAGGGGACTCAGCAGGGGGCTCTGCTAAACAAGCACGCGATCGCACATTCCAAGCCGTTATGCCGCTCAGAGGAAAAATATTAAATACCTGGGAAGTTGCGTCACTTGAAGTGTTAGCTTCTCAAGAAGTCCATGATATTGCTGTTGCGATAGGCGTTGATCCGGGCGTTGAGACATTAGAAAAATTGCGTTATGGCAAAATTTGTATTTTGGCAGATGCGGATTCAGATGGGCAACATATTGCAACCTTGCTGTGCGCTTTATTTGTAAAACATTTTAGAACCTTAGTGGAAGCAGGTCACTTATATGTGGCAATGCCGCCTTTATATCGTATCGATGCGGGCAAAGAAGTGTACTATGCCCTAGATGATTCAGAAAAACAGGGCATTATTGATAGATTGGTAGCCGAAAAAGCAAAAGCAAAAATCGTGGTGCAACGCTTTAAAGGATTGGGTGAAATGAATCCGATACAACTTCGAGAAACCACCATGGCGCCTGATACGCGGCGCTTAGTACAATTAAAATTGACAGTGGAAGAAGACACCGTCAATTTTATGGATATGCTATTGGCTAAAAAACGTGCAGCCGATAGAAAACAATGGTTAGAAAGTAAAGGTAACTTAGCAGATGTCTAAAACAAAAATGGTTAAAGTCTCTAACGACGAACAACAATCCCTAAGAGCATTCACCGAACATGCCTACTTGGATTATTCCATGTATGTTATTTTAGATCGCGCTTTGCCCAATATTGCCGATGGTTTAAAACCGGTACAGCGACGTATTATTTATGCGATGTCGGAGCTCGGCTTAATTGCCACAGCCAAATATAAAAAATCAGCGCGTACCATTGGGGATGTCTTAGGAAAATTTCATCCGCACGGAGAAACCGCTTGTTACGAAGCAATGGTATTGATGGCGCAATCCTTTTCTTATCGATATCCTTTTGTAGATGGTCAAGGAAATTGGGGGTCTCCCGATGATCCAAAATCGTTTGCAGCAATGCGTTACACAGAAGCACGATTGTCACCTTATGCGAATGCGTTATTAAGCGAATTAGAGCATGGTACCGTGGATTGGGCTTCGAATTTTGATGGTACTTTAGAAGAACCGAGATTATTGCCTGCACGTTTACCGAATGTATTGCTGAATGGCACAACTGGGATTGCCGTTGGTATGGCAACGGATATTCCATCCCATAATTTAGGCGAAATCGTCTCAGCATTAATTTATTGTCTCGAACATCCAAATGCGTCTATTGAACAACTGTGTAATATTGTTCAGGGTCCCGATTTTCCAACAGAAGCCGAAATTATTACCCCCAAAAGCGATATTGTAAAAATGTATCAATCGGGGGGCGGATCATTAAGGATGCGTGCAGTTTATACAATCGACGAGGGTGATATTATTATAACAGCGTTGCCGCATCTGGTTTCGGGTAGTAAAGTTTTAGAACAAATCGCGGCGTTGATGCAAGCCAAAAAACTGCCGTTAGTGTCTGACTTGCGCGATGAGTCTGATCATGAAGAACCCACACGTTTGGTGATTACGCCGCGATCTAATCGCGTCGACGTTGATTCACTGATGGCACATTTATTTGCAACAACGGATTTAGAGCGCACCTATCGCGTTAATTTAAATATGATTGGATTGGATGGCAGACCGCGTGTTAAAAATTTAAAAGAAATATTATTTGAATGGTTAATTTTTAGACAAGAAACGGTTCGTCGCCGATTATCTTATCGACTAGAAAAAGTTATCACGCGCTTGCATGTGTTAGACGGATTTTTAATTGCATTTTTAAATCTTGACGAAGTTATCCGTATTATTCGCTATGAAGACGAACCCAAACGTGTCTTAATGGCAAAATTTGGATTGAGTGAGACACAAACCGAAGCGATACTGGATTTAAAATTAAGACATCTTGCGAAGTTAGAAGAAAATAAAATTCGTGCCGAGCAAAAAGCGTTGGCGGAAGAGCGGATTAATTTGGAAAAAACCTTGGGCTCAGATCAGCGTTTAAAAACCTTGCTCAAAAAAGAATTAGAGCAAGATCTGAAAACCTATGGTGATAAGCGACGTTCTCCGATTGTGGTACGCTTCGATGCCAAAGTACTAGAAGAGATTGATAAGCCACCTGCGGAGTCAGTGACGATTATATTGTCTAGCAAGGGGTGGGTGCGTTCGGCAAAAGGGCATGAAATCGATCCCACAACGCTGAGTTACAAAACCGGGGATGAATTTAAAATTGCGGTTGCAGCCAGAAGTGATCAGCCCGTTGTATTTTTGGACTCCACCGGAAGAGCCTATACCCTCGCTGTACAAAGTTTACCGTCTGCACGGGGGCAAGGTGAGCCATTAACGGGGCGCATTAATCCGCCAGCGGGCGCTACTTTCGATAGCGTGTTGGTCGGCGAAAATACCGACCGTTATTTGTTAATGTCTAATGCAGGCTATGGTTTTATTATTCCGTTTTCAGAGCTTCTGGCTAAAAATAAAAATGGTAAAGCGATTGTAAAGATAAAAGAAGGTCAACGGTTATTACCTGCGCTGAAGGTTTCCGACAATAAGGCATTGGTTGCTGTCGCGACGGGAGACGGACGTCTTTCGTTATTCCCAGTGTCTGAAGTGCCTGATATGACAAAAGGTAAAGGCAATAAGTTAATGGGTGTTAAAAAAGAAAGTAGTATTATTCATGCCGTTATATTAATGCCAAATCAAACGCTAACGGTATTGGCGGGTCGCAAAAAACTGGAATTAAAATCCAAAGAGTGGAAACCTTATCTATCCGAAGCAGGGAGCCGCGGAATTAAATTACCCAAAGGTTTTGAAAAAGTTCAGAACCTTATTGTTGAGGTATAGTGGATGCATTATAAAATTGTGATTGCTTCAACCAACGAAGGAAAAATAAGAGAAATCCACAAAATTCTACAGGAATTAGATGGCTTAAAAATGGATCTGAGATCGTTAAAAGACTACAACATCTCTGAACCCGACGAACCGCATCAGAGTTTTATGGAAAATGCCATTCATAAAGCAAAACATTATGCACAGTATACAAAGTTACCGACATTGTCGGAAGATTCGGGTCTAAGCATTGAAGCTTTAAATGGATTTCCCGGTGTCAGAACAAAAGATTTTGGGACTGAATGTGATGGCAGAGAGCGTGGATTGGCAAAGACATTTATAAGATTAGCAGAAATGTTAAAAGAGAGTGGTAATTACACTGCTTGTTTTAATAGCGCGACGGTTTTATATATCCCATCTCATGATTATTTGATCACACATGAAGCGAAAGATGACGGTACCTTGACATTTCCGCCGCGTGGAGACGATGGTTTTGCTTATGATCCCATCTTTATGCCAAAGGGGTACGACAAAACTTTTGCGGAATTGGGCTTGGAAGTCAAAAATAAAATTAGCCATCGGGCGCAAGCCATGCAGGGATTAATCGAAAAATTTCGGCAATTTCTAGCGGAGAATTGATTTTATTTTCCGAAAGCCTCACTTGGGCCTCAAACACCAGCTTAGGAACGTGCACGAAATAACTTCCTCTTTTTTTGCTCGCCCAACTCGCTACGCTCAAACATTGGCTCGCTCAAAAGAGGAAATTATTTTGCGCACGTTCTTTAATGTTTATTTTTAAAATCTTTCACGGTTGTTAAAAAGAAACGAAAAAAATTTGTACGACTATTCAAATCCGCAAGCGCAGCTATGCCTACCTGAAGATCAGCGCAATATAGCAGCAGCAAAGGTACCGGATGACCCGCGATCGTACAATAGCCATGAAAGAACTGTTCTTCGGGAATTTCAGTAAATACGTGATGTCGGATATTAATTTGTTTGTTAAGCGATTTACTGGCGATATCAATGGCGGCATTGATGGCGGCGCATAAATTTTCATGGCTTTTTATGTCGTCGATTCTACGGGCGCCAGCGGCTTGTAAAAGTATATTCTGATCCATGAGATTAAAAAAATAACTGATAGGTTCATTTAAATTTTTTGATTCTAAAATATATTTTTTTAATTTCGCTATTTCTTTCATATGGCTTTCCTGTATAAAAATATTGACCTGAGCCAGTATAGC
>Ga0207127_10222_pt1 | contig 13312 bp, 12 predicted proteins | sample Alteio_BWMinHeat_17_FD_153574 | JGI IMG/M metagenome (GOLD analysis project Ga0207127, IMG submission 153574) | Enriched cells from forest soil in Barre Woods Harvard Forest LTER site, Petersham, Massachusetts, United States -... | ecosystem: Environmental > Terrestrial > Soil > Temperate forest >...
AAAGGCAAAAAGGTGTTTTTAAGATTCGATAAGGTAAAATATGACGATGAGAAAAATCTATTATGTTATTTATATCTTTCAAATAAGACTTTTATCAATGCGCATTTAATCAAGAACAAACTGGCGACCGCAGACGGTTCTTCTGATTACAAATACAGAAATAAATTTTTAGGCTTGCAATCCATCTGAAGAGAAAGGCTCGCTAAATGATGTTCTTCACAACATTCCAGATGACGGTTGGTTTTCCTAAGGTATAATAATGCAAAACAGGAACCTGGGACTTTTTCAATTCCCTGCTTTGTTCAATCAGCCATTCCGTTCCGCATTTTTCTACTTCCTCATCGTTTTTACATTTCATGATGGCGTCAGAGAGATCAGGAGGAATATCGACATGAAATACTTTCGGGAGCATGCTCAGTTGCTTTTTACTCGTGATGGGTTTTAAGCCTGGGATGATCGGAACTTCAATCCCGTGGTCCCTGCAGCTTTTTACAAAATCAAAATATTTCCGGTTGTCAAAAAACATCTGGGTAGTTATGTATTGGGCCCCAGCATCTACTTTGTCCTTCAGATGCATGAGGTCACTCGTCATGTTGGGAGCTTCAAAATGTTTTTCCGGGTAGCCTGCAACCCCGATGCAGAAGTTTGTTTTACTCCCATTTTTAATATCCTCTTCGATATAAACCCCATTATTCAGGTTTACCACCTGTTTCAACAGATCGAGCGCGTAGCGGTTTCCATCATCTTCCGGCTCAAAAAATGCCTCATTTTTAGCAGCATCCCCACGAATCGCCAATACATTATCGATACCAAGAAAATTCAGGTCGATCAGGGCATCTTCCGTTTCCCGCTTGGTAAAGCCGCCGCAAATCAGATGTGGAACGGCATCCACCTGGTAATGATTCATGATTGCGGCACAAATGCCAACCGTGCCAGGACGTTTCCGGATTTCCACCTTTTCAAAGGTCCCGTCCTTTTTCTTCTTAAACATCGTTTCACTTCGATGATAGGTTACATTTATAAAGGCAGGTTTGAACTCCATCAAAGGATCCAGGTGGTCATAAATTGAATTGATAGTTTTGCCTTTCAAAGGGGGTAATATTTCAAATGAGACCTGGGTATCTTTCGCCTGTTGAATATGTTCAAGAACCTTCATCGTAAATAAGAATTTCCCGCAAACATAATTTAATTTTTCGACCTAAATATCCCGGCTACAGGTGGATGTGGATTGGGCAGATTCACAGAGAAAGACCCCCGAAAATCAATTTCTTCCGGTAATTTTGCTTTAAATCAATCCATTTGAACCTTACCATACAGACCAGGGAACTGGTAAAATCATATAGTAACCGTACCGTGGTGGATCACGTATCTGTAAGCGTAAAACAGGGCGAGATTGTAGGGCTTCTGGGTCCTAATGGTGCAGGTAAAACCACCACTTTTTACATGGTTGTTGGATTGATTAAACCTGATCACGGTGATGTGTTTCTGGATGAGGCTAATATTACGAAACTTCCCATGTATAAAAGAGCGCAGATGGGTCTCGGTTACCTGCCACAGGAGGCATCGGTTTTTCGCAAGTTAAGTGTGGAAGATAATATCAAGGCAATTCTTGAAATGACCGACCTCCCGAAAATAGCCCAGAAAGAAAGATTGGAAGCTTTGCTGGATGAGTTTCGACTGCATCATGTCCGCAAAAATAACGGTGATTCTCTAAGCGGGGGTGAACGCAGGAGAACTGAAATCGCAAGAGCTTTGGCGGTCGATCCTAAATTCATTTTACTTGACGAACCTTTTGCAGGCGTTGATCCTATCGCAGTGGAAGATATTCAGACAGTGGTAGCCCGCCTGAAATTCAAGAATATTGGTATCCTGATTACCGATCATAATGTAAATGAAACCCTCTCCATATGTGACCGGGCTTACCTTTTGATAGAAGGGAAGATTTTCAAGCACGGAACAGCCGAAGAACTGGCAGAAGACGAACAGGTTAGACGATTATACCTGGGTAAAAACTTTGAGTTGAAGCGGAAGGATTACTTGCACGAAGAGGTCCGCAAGGAAAATGAGCTTAACCTCAGTAATCCTTGAACTTGGGCCTAATTCCTTCTTTTCTTGCCCAAAACTGAACAAGACTGACAAATTGTAGTATTTTACTTGTCAATGAGGTTACTAAGTCCTACCATATCAAGGTTGGCCAGACTTCGCATCTGGCAGATAGAGCAATGGATGCAAAATCCTTTCGCCGTTCAGAGGGAAGTATTGCAACACCTCGTCACGTCGGCCCAATACACCGAATTTGGCCGGAAATATAATTTTTCAAAACTTTTTTCCATAAAAGAATTCAAACAGGCTGTTCCCATTCACGAATATGACGATATCAAGCCTTATATCAGGCGGATCATGAACGGAGAGGAAAACATTCTTTGGAATACACCCATTAAATGGTTTGCCAAGAGCAGCGGAACCACGAGTGATAAAAGCAAGTTTATACCTGTAAGTGAGGAAAGCCTACAGGATTGCCATTATAAGGGGGCCAAGGATGTACTCACGATGTACTATAATTTTAATCCGGATTCAGATCTGCTGACCGGTAAAGGGCTGGTGATCGGCGGAAGCCATACGATTAATCAGCTGAACGAGGATATACATTACGGGGATCTGAGCGCCGTATTACTGCAAAATTCACCTTTCTGGGGAAATTGGATCCGTACACCGGAACTCAGTATTGCCCTGTTGGATGAATGGGAAGACAAAATCGAAAGGCTGGCGCAGGGTACGATTCACGAAAATGTAACTTCCATTTCAGGTGTTCCCACCTGGACAATGGTATTGATCAGGCGAATATTGGACATTACGGGCAAAAACACTTTATCGGATGTGTGGCCTTCACTCGAATTGTGCATTCATGGCGGAGTTTCCTTCACTCCTTACAGGGCGCAATTCCACAAACTCATAGGCAAGGAGATACACTACCTTGATATGTACAATGCCAGCGAAGGATTTTTCGCCGCGCAAACCGATCCCAAGGATGATGGCATGCTGCTGTTTCTTGATCATGGCATTTTTATGGAGTTTATGCCTGTTGAAGAATATGGCAAAGCGATTCCGGAGACGATTGGCCTTCGGGACGTCGAAATAGGGAAAAATTATGCAGTTATTATCAGCACGAATGCCGGATTATGGAGGTATCTTTTAGGTGATACCTTGCACTTTACCTCAGTTCAACCCTTCCGCATAAAAATCAGCGGCAGGCTGAAACATTATATTAACACATTTGGAGAAGAAGTCATTGTTGATAATACTGACAGAGCTATTGCCATGGCATGTGAAAAAACCGGCGGAGTTGTAAATGATTATACTGCAGCCCCCGTTTACTTTAGTGAAAATAGCAACGGTGCCCATGAATGGCTGATTGAATTTGAAAAAGCCCCGGATAGTCTGAACCATTTTGTATATGAACTGGATAATGCTTTAAAAAATGTCAACAGCGATTATGAAGCCAAGCGCCATAGGGATATTGCCTTGAGAATGCCGACTGTTCATATTTTAAATAAAGGAGTATTTGCGGGCTGGTTGAAGAGCAAGGGAAAGCTGGGAGGGCAGCATAAAGTCCCTAGATTAAGCAATACCCGGGTATATGTAGATGAAATATTATTATATTCCCAAAATAAGTCTGGACCGCCAACAACTAAATAGGTTGTTTGGCCTGCGCCGGCTTGTCTTCCACGATTAACAAGGAAAGAATTATAAAACTTATAAAAGAAGATGTGTAGAAAAGGTAGAGGTAAGGCACATCAATAAATCCATAAAAAACAACCACGCTGATTTTCAATACCGCCAGAGGAATATTTGATATTGACTGTTTTTTACTTTTATAAAAACAAAAAATCATAAACAGGAAAGGGACAAGGAAGCTAATCAGGATAAGGATGGTATGTAAGAAGGCCACATTTCCCGGGCCAAAAAATTTTGCAAAGCCCAGGCTTTCATAGAAGAATTCGGGACTCTTTTCCCAAACCAATCTTGCATAATCGACATAATGACCGGGAAACTTCAATAACCTGGAAAAAGGCTCCCAGCCAAAGGGCACAATGAATAAAAATAAGAGGCAGGCAACGCCGGTGCTCGTAAAAATCAGTGCCTGTTTTCTATTCTTATTTAAAAATAAATAACAAATAAAGGCCGGGATCCATCCAATGAGGGCATACCTGCTCAACAAGCATAATGATGCCGCAACAGCAATAAAGTAAATATTATTCGAGGACAGGGCCAGCACTAGCAAAACGTAGTAGGCTACCACCACCCCCTCTTCTGTCATGCTAATGAAATTATGGACCTCCTCTGTGTGCAGCCACGAATAAAGAATCAGTCCAATGAGTAATACTAATAGAAATAAAATCTTGTTTTTGATGGGTTCAAGCAAAAATAAAAAGCTGACGAAAGCGAAGAATAATCCCCCTACCGCAATCCAGCGCATATCAAAATGTAAAAGAATGGATAAGGTAAACGGGAGCCACATGGCCGGAAGATAGATGGGATTTGTTCCTCCCCATATTTCCGGAATATTATCGTAAACCTGTCTCCAATGACCTTCCAGGAGCCGCTGGTCCATTACCCTTATCACTGGTAACATGTCCGCATAGTCGATATCCAATGGAATTGAATCCATCCAATACCTTGACAGATGATAGGTAGCGAATCCCATGATACCCGCAATCAGAATTTTGATGTAAGTGCGCCCAGTATGAAATTTTGCATATTTTAGTCTTGGCAAACAAGCGGGAGGAAAGAATAGAATCAGAATGGCAATGCATACTCCCGCTGAAAAGTGAACGATAGAATAAAGGGGTGAAAACTGAGGAATCTTAAGGCAATATGTCGCACATAGGGTCTCCACGGCAACTGCAACAATAAGCCCGGTTCTTAATTTGGTTTGGGTGAACATTTAGGGAAATCTAACAATTAAATATATTTATTTAAAAGCAAACGCCTGAGTTAATATATTTGACAATAGTTAATGCACATTTCTTATGAAATTGTTGGAAGGAAGGACGGCAATTATAACTGGAGCGACCAGGGGTATTGGTGAAGCTATAGCCCTTAAATTGGGGGAACATGGGGCACATATTGCTTTCAGTTATGTAAATGCCAACAGCACCGACAAAGCGAATGACCTATGCGATAAATTAAAAGTCCTGGGTGTTGATGCGAGGGCATATCAAAGTAATGCGGGCGATTATACAGAATGCGGACTGTTTGTAGAAAAAGTCTTGAAGGAATTTGGAACGGTTGACGTGTGTGTAAACAACGCAGGTATTTCCAAAGACAACTTGTTGCTGAGATTGACACCGGAACAATGGGACGAGACAATGAATATTAACCTGAAGAGCGTGTACAATATGACAAGGCTTGTAATCCGGCCGATGATGAAGGCGAGAAAAGGCTCTATTATAAATATGAGTTCCATTATCGGCATCCGGGGGAATGCCGGTCAAAGCAGTTATGCGGCTTCCAAGGCTGGAATTATTGGTTTTTCCAAATCGGTTGCACATGAATTAGGCAGCCGCAATATTCGTTGCAATGCAATAGCTCCCGGATTCATCGAAACAGACATGACCCAATATCTTAAGGATCCCGGGACAGCAAAAGCCTTCCTGGATAAAATTCCTCTTGGCCGTTTTGGGAGTGCTGAGGAAATTGCCAACACAACCTTGTTTCTTGCATCAGATATGAGCAGCTATATTACCGGTCAGGTAATCAGCACTTGCGGAGGGCTAAATATATAATACTGCATTGCCTCTGTTTGCTTTACGGGTCATGCTCTTCCCTATTTTCTTTTAGACAGATAAGCGTGCCATAGCAGCATGCTCGCAATGGAGCGGTAGGGCCTCCAGCTTTCAGCCAATTTCAATATTTCGGGCTTTGAGGTATGAGGGTGCAATAGTTTTACCTGTTTGATACTATTTACGAGGGCCAGATCACCCACCGGAAATACATCATTACGGTGCAGCGCCATCAAAAGAAATACATCCACCGTCCAGTCACCTATACCTTTGATGGCTTTCAATTTTGCCCTGATAATTTCCTCAGGATACCCGCTCAGTTTTTTCAAATCCAGTTCTCTGGAAAGAATCGCCGCCGCTAGATGTCTTGCATAGATTATTTTCTGCCTGCTGAAAAAGCAGGATTTCAATTCAGCATCACTTAAAGCCAATAATTTTTTTGGCGTGAGTCTGCCAATTTTATCTTTCAGCTTATTCAAAGCGGCTTTTGCGGAAGCTAATGAGACCTGTTGCTCCAAGATGATATGGATCAGTGTTCCGAAGCTGGCAGACCTTGACCATAAAGGGGGGTAGCCATATTGCCGAAGGATGATTGCCAGATCTTTGTCTTTCCGGGCTACCTGGTCGCAGCATATTTTAAAATTTTCCTTGCTGAATACGGCAATCATTCTGAAAATTTTTTAAGGCCCCTCTCGCAGATTTTATTTCTTCATTAGCCTGCCAATGGCACTCCTTGCGAAATCGCTCAGAACCAGTCTGCCACTTATCGCAGCCCTTTCTATCAATAAATCATCCCAATGGTCGGTCCCCTTCCAGATGATTTTTTTTAATTCGGCCATGGCATCAGGGCTGGAATGGGAAAGTGTGTGAGCCAGCCTGCGTACAGATTCATCCATGTCGGTAATTGTCGGATGGAGTTCCGCATAGATGCCTTTTCTCCTGGCCCAGTCCGCACTTCGCCAGAGGGAAGCGTCAATTGCCAATTGACTAAAACTAGAAAGGCCCATTTTCCTTTCAAGGGCAGGTCCCACGACAAAGGGGCCGATGCCCATTGCGAGTTCACTTAATTTAACGTCGGCCCCTTCAACGGCAATCGCATAATCGGCGGCGGCGGCCAATCCTACACCTCCGCCCACGCATTTGCCCTGTATGCGCGCTATGATTAGCCTGGGGCATTTTCGCATGGCATTGATAACATGGGCAAATCCGCTAAAGAAACGAAGACCTTCCTCCTTGTTTTTTATGGCCAGTAACTCATCGAACGATGCCCCGGCGCAAAAAGCCCTTTCCCCTCCTGATCTGAGGATAATCACCCTAGTATCTTCCGCATAGGCAGCACTGTGAATTTCATTTGCCAGTTCCTCCAGGATTTTGCCCGGCAGTGAGTTGCTTTGCGGATGAAAGAATTCTATAGAGGTAATCGCATTGTGCTTTTCAACTTTAACATAGCCATCCTTTATCTCATGTATCATATTGATAGAGTTTGAACACCTGATGACCTAAGGAAGGGGGTCCTCATTTTATTGGAATTTTTTCCTGACAAGGGTGAGAATGGTCGCGATCGCCACACTCTCGCCGGTTTCATCGGATACGTCCACATACCATTTTACGATGCCCGAAGCGATGGAGGTCTCCTCCTTTTTTTCCTGCTCTATTTTTTCTTTACAGGTCAGCTTTACAGCAATGGTGGTACCTGCATATACCGGTTTTATGAAACGACATTCTTCCAAACCATAGTTCAGCAGCACCGGTCCCTTTTTAGGGTCCACAAATAATCCGGCAGCAGCGCTTAATACAAAATAGCCGTGCGCTACCGGTTTTTCGAAGAGGGTTCCTTCCAGAGAGGTATGATCCGTATGTGCATAAAAATGATCCCAGCTTATATTGGCAAAGTTTACGATATCGGCCTCAGTAATTGTGCGCTTATGTGTAGTTAGAGTTTCTCCTATTACCATTTCTTCAAAATATTTTTGGAAAGGATGTATTTTATCCTCTGTCTGCTCTCCGTGGGGCTGGTAAACATTGGTAATATGCGAAATAATGGTCGGAGATGCCTGGATTGCGACCCGCTGCATATAATGTTTGACTCCCCGGATTCCTCCCATTTCTTCTCCTCCCCCTGCCCGGCCGGGACCTCCGTGCACCAATGAAGGAAGAGGGGAGCCATGACCCGTGCTTTCTTTAGCACATTGCCGGTTCAATACCAATATTCTTCCATGATGAGTCGCTGCTCCCAACACGTATTTTTTTGCGAGAATGGGATCCGAGGTCACAATAGAACTGCATAAGGATCCTTTACCCTTTTTTGACAAATCAATCACTTCCGCCATATTGCTGTAAGGCATCAGCGTACTCACCGGGCCAAATGCTTCTACACTATGTGTTTCTTCGGTGGCAAAGGGATTTTCATTGACTAATAGCAAAGGACTTATGAAAGCCCCTCTTTCAGCATTGGCGTCGATTACCTGCACGCTGTCGAGAGAACCATAGATGATTTGGGAAGACGCCAATAATTTCTGCACCTGGGATTTCACTTCTTCCCTTTGAATTTGTCCGGCTAAAGGGCCCATCCTTACTTTTTCATTTTCCGGGTTGCCGATGCTTGTCTTGGACAAAGCCTGGCTCAGAGCTTTTGCGACATCTTCCATTTTATTCCGGGGGACAAAAATCCGCCGGATAGCCGTGCATTTTTGTCCTGCTTTTGCCGTCATTTCGTTTCTTACTTCTTTAATAAAGATATCCCATTCTGGCATGTCCGGTTCCACGTCTTCTCCGAGCACGATACAATTAAGTGAATCGGCTTCCATGGTAAAGGGAATATTTTCCCGTAACAGGTTGGCATTGGATTTCAAAAGTAAACCCGTTGAGGCGGACCCGGTAAAAGTCACGGTATCCTGAGAATGGAGCTGGTCCAAAATATCACCGGCGCTTCCGCAGATCAATTGCAGCGCACCTGCCGGCAGAACCCCCGAGGCAATGATTTCTTTTACAACCGCTTCGGTAAGAAAGGAAGTGAGGGTCGCGGGTTTAACTATTGCAGGAACACCTGCCAACAGATTCACGGCTATTTTTTCAAGCATGCCCCACACCGGGAAATTGAATGCATTAATGTGAACAGCAACCCCTTCTTTGGGAACCATAATATGTTGCCCGATGAAAGTATGAGCTTTGCTCAGGTTCAAGGACTCCCCATCCAGGAAAAAAGTCTCATCCGGAAATTTTCTTCTTAGGGATGCATAGGAAAATAAATTACCGATGCCCCCTTCAAGGTCTATCCAGCTATCTGCTTTGGTGGCACCTGTTTTATAGCTTATGGGTTAGAATTTGCCGACCTGATTTTGCAAATGAATTGCCAGAGCCCTTAACATCCTGCCTCTTTCAGGAAAAGTCATTTGACGCAGGGACGGATTGCCAAGTTTTCTTCCATACTCCAAAATGGCACCAAAATCAAGTCCCTTTGTCGTCGCACGGGCAATTTCAACTCCCGTTACGGCATTGCTTAGGACCTGGCCATCTCCGTCCCCCGTTATCCATTTACCGGTAACAAAATTTTCGAGTTTAACCATATCTGGTAGTTGATAGCCGACAAAATTACTTAAAAGGCCAGTTCGTAGAAGGATAAGTTAATCCTATTCTTTGCGAAATGCAGGGATCAATAAATTATCCGGCAGGAGAAGACAATGGGAAAAACTAATAATTATAAGATTATGTGTAAGATTATGCAGCTATTCTTTTATCAATTTCCTTGCAGAGTACTTCAAAAATCTGGTCAATGCTGCCCTCTCCTTTTATATACACCACCTTTCCGTATTTGCTGTAATATTCGGCGACAGCAGCCGTCTTGCGTTCATACTCCTTGATGCGTTCGCTAATGATTTCTTCATTGATATCATCCTTTCGGCCGGATGTGAGTCCCCGGTTAAGAAGCCTTTTCATTAGTTCGCCTACAGAAACCTGCAAGGCCAGGACGATTGCTATTTCGGTATTCTTTTGAGTCAGCAGCTTGTCCAGCGCTTCCGCCTGTGCAGTGGTACGGGGAAACCCGTCAAATAAGAAGCCGTTTGCCTGTGGATTATTGTCCAGGGCTGAGCTGATCATTTCAATCACCACTTCGTCGGGAACCAGCTGGCCTCTTTCCATAAAACTTTTGGCCGCAAGTCCCAGAGGAGACTGACCATCAATTTCACTTCGAAGTAAATCGCCTGTACTCAGATGTTTTAAGCCATATTTGGATATAAGCCTTTCTGATTGCGTTCCTTTCCCGCTCCCCGGAGGGCCAAATAAAATTAAGTTGAACATAAAGCTTACTAACCTTGATGTGAACAAATATAATATACAGTCCTTAAAGTTCACTTATGATTTTAGGGTTTTCCTTAAAATATGGCAGCCATGGGGCAAGGCACTATATTCTAAAGGCCGTGTTAAAACCCTGATTGTCTCCGGCCGGACAAACTGGCTGAACTTTGTGCGTGTAAATTTGTTATTATTTATTTACCAATGAACAAGATAATCAGAAATTCCTATATAGTATTATTCGCTTTTGCCTTACAGTGCTGTACCTATTCCCATTCTTCAAACATACCCAAATCTAATAGTATGGATAACGCTAAAAATAATCCCGTATACTCCCGTAACGATTCTTCAAAAGTAAATCTCAGCAATGATGAGTGGAAAAAGATTCTTCCCAGGGATATTTACGAAGTTGCCCGTGGGAAAGGTACTGAGCGTCCCTGGTCAAGCGCGTATGAAAACTCTCATGAAATAGGAACGTATTACTGCGCGGTCTGCGGCAATCCTTTATTCAGAAGTAATACCAAGTTTGAGAGTGGTTGTGGCTGGCCCAGTTTTTATGAGCCGGTAAGCAAGGAAAGTATCATTTATGACACTGACAATTCATTTGGCATGGAGAGGACGGAAGTAATGTGCGGCAGATGCAAGTCCCATTTGGGACACGTTTTTAAAGACGGCCCTCCACCTACTGGTCTTCGTTATTGTATCAATGGAGTAGTTTTGGATTTCGAAAAAGCGAAAGCCGCCGGAGTGAAATATGATGCTGAAAAGAAAAACCCTTCATAGGCAGACTCTTAGGAAGTAAAAAAGCCCTGTTTATAACAAGGCTTTTTTATTGGAATTAGTTACACTTTTTTCATATCTATATTGAGTGTGACATCCACATTTTTTCCCACCACAAGGCCGCCTGCTTCTGTTGTTTTATCCCATTTGAGATTGAAATCAAAACGGTCAACAGTCGTTTTTGCCTTAAAACCAACATGGGTTCCGCCCATCGCGTTCACCATTCCTCCATAACTTACGTCGAATACAACTGGTTTTGTAATATCCCTGATCGTCAGGTCACCGGTTAATTTATACTTATTGTTACCCAGTGGCTCGAAAGATTTGCTGACAAATTTCATTTGTGAGAACTTGGCCGCATTAAAGAAATCATCAGATTTCAAATGATTGTCCCTGTTTTCGTTATCGGTGCTGATGGAACTTACCTCCACGGTGAAGGAAATTTTTGCATCCGAAAAATCCGGTTTGGAAGTTTCCATGGATCCGTCAAAAGAATTAAACCTTCCCTCCACATCAGAGACCACCAGGTGGGATACAGAAAAAATCACATTGCTGTGCGTTCTGTCCAATTTCCAGACAGTTGGCTCAAAAGGCAGAGAAAATTTATTTACCTGCCGGGCAGAGGCTGTATGAGATTCATTTGAAAGAGGCCTGAAGGCAAAAATCGCCAGCAGCATCAAAGGAACTAAGGCTATTTTTTTCATGGCTTTAATTTTTAAAGTTTAAACATTGATAAAGTTACTGCTTTTTTTACGCTCTGCAAATATTTTAAAATTAACTGGATAATAGAGATGCATTTTTATAGGACAGTTTTTGCTTTTAGTAAAAGCACTCCGTGGGAAGGAATGGAGCCGCTATAGGAATTGGTAAATACACCCAAATCCTGTTGACGCCAGACATCCCGAAATTTCAGATGCGCTGGCAATTGAATGTCTGAAAAATGAAAAGTCTCTTTCAAGGCTTTGTCTCCAAGGTTAAATATGCCAATGGCCTTTGTCCCGTCATCCAGCTCTTTTACCCAAACCTGCCAACTATCTTTCTCTAACATTTTTCGTGCCTGTTTCCCCAAAGCGTCCTGGTCGATGGCCAAAACTTCATCATTTGACAGCAGGCTCAGTGTAAAATCATCAGACTGGCTAAGATCGCAACCAATTAAAAGGGGCGCCGATAACAAGGACCATAGGCTGATATGGGTATATTGCTCATCCGGGGTCAGGCGGGTATCGTGCAAGCCCGGGCCCCAGCCAACCTTACCAACGATGAGCATGTCCGGGTCATTAAAATGCCCTGGTTTGGAAAAAGCGGAACTTTTGTCCTGGCCAAAACCAATGGACGATAGACTTGCCCAGGTATCGGTGATATCTCCGGTGGTTCTCCAACTGTTTCCGCCAACTTCCGCGCCCCATTTCCAAACATCGCCCATCCCATATTGGCACATGCTGTAAATAATATCCCGGTTATTTTTATTTAAGGCTTCCCGCATTACGAAATAGGGTTTTTTGTAATCTTCAAGGGAAGGGCTGGGGGGAGCAACCTGACTATAGGAGCACCAATCATACTTGAGATAATCAATTCCCCATTGCGCATAGGTTCGGGCATCCTGCTCTTCATGCTGGTAGCTGGCTGCATACCCTCCGCAGGTCAAAGTTCCCGGAGAAGAATAAATACCCATTTTCAATCCAAGTCCATGAACATAATCGGCCAATCCTTTCATATCAGGAAATTTATTATTGGGCAGAATTTCTCCCTTATCATTTCGTTTGTCCTGCCAGCCATCATCGATATTGATATAAGACCAGCCGTGATCCGATAATTTTTCAAGCATTACTTTTGCGGATGCTCTTACTTTTTCATCACTCACGCTTAAGCCCCAGCAATTCCAGCTATTCCAGCCCAGTACAGGCGTCAACCCTATATTTTCACCACAGATAACGGTAAAATTTTTAGAAGCCGAACCTTTTTGATTCCTTGCTATCAATTTTATTTTATAATTCCCTTTGGTAGCAAGATTACCCGTAATGATCCCTTTTTGCCTGTCTATGTGCAAACCATTGGGTAATCCAACTGCATAATAAGCAAGTGGTTTATTTCCAGTAGCGGGAATTTTATATTGAAACGGAGCACCTGGCCTGACGCCAAATACAGCAGGGCCGTTAATCTTTGGAATTGCAGGAGGAGTGGGTGTTAAAATATAGGGAATCCCTTCGCTGGCAGAAAGCTCTTTTTTGCTCTTCCCTTCTTCAAAATTGTATTCGACCTGGTAAGACTTATTTTCAGGCAATAGCGCATTGAAAGTATATTCAAAAGGTCTATTTTTCGCGAAGTCGACACCGATGGTTTGTTTGAATACGGAAGCTCCTGAAATTGGATCCAAAATGCTGATTCGAAACTTTCCCGTAAAATCATACCTTTCGCTTGTTGATTGAAGGATAACTTTCTTCGAAACTTTCTTATCC
>Ga0207127_10223_pt1 | contig 13246 bp, 15 predicted proteins | sample Alteio_BWMinHeat_17_FD_153574 | JGI IMG/M metagenome (GOLD analysis project Ga0207127, IMG submission 153574) | Enriched cells from forest soil in Barre Woods Harvard Forest LTER site, Petersham, Massachusetts, United States -... | ecosystem: Environmental > Terrestrial > Soil > Temperate forest >...
ATAATCGAGGGCTCCTGGGCTTGCAATAAAAATGGAGGAGCTACTAATAGGCAGGTTAAGAAAACAATTATTCTCATTGAATGTGATTTTAGAATCTTCCATATAAGAAAATTCATAAACAATTAAACTCAGTTCATTCTTAGGCTTTTCTATATGAAAAAAATTTGATTTGCATGGAAAGTTAACGAAATTCAATTACCAACAAATCTTGTTGAGGTATATGGAAGCAAGGATCATAACTAGATTTGCCGAGTCAAAAAAACTGAATTTACCAAATGCAGGAAATCCGGAAACCAATTATGAAACACAATAGAGATTGCTTGCAATAAAAGTGGCAAACAGATATAGAATCACAAACTCATTTTGATGGAGTTTGTGCAGGGCAAAATATTTTTGGCGCTGCAACATATTTTCTTATTATTTGTTTACTAATAACTATTATGAGTATGCGCTTTGGCAATCATAAAATAAGCGATTGAAAAACACTTTACCTAATAATTCATTGAATATTTTGTCGGAAATGGGGAAAAAGGGTTGGCCATAGCTGGCAAATGGGTGACAAAAAAATAAAGTATATTGAGCCCAATTGATTACCACGTTAAAATTCCTGTTTATGAGAAATATTTTCCTGGGTGCATGCCTTGTCCTGGCTCAATGGGTGACGGGACAAAAAATTATTCTTCACTGCGGCCGGCTGATTGATGCTAAAAGCGGTCTGGTTTTGAAAGAAATGTCTGTATTAGTAGAAGGCAATAAAATAATCGGACTGCAAAAAGGCTACCTGCCCGGAAACGGCACAGACAGGATCGTAGATCTCAAAAATAAAACCGTAATGCCAGGATTGATCGATTGCCATGTACACCTGGAAGATGAGATAAGCTCAAAAGATTTTGAAAAACAATTCAAATTAAATCCTGCAGACTATGCCTATCTGTCGATTGGATATGCGGAAAAAACACTGATGGCAGGTTTTACCACGGTTCGGGATGTGGGCGGCAACGGAGTGAATATTTCTTTACGCAATGCAATCAATAAGGGACTGGTGAAAGGCCCCAGAATTTATACGGCGGGAAAAATAATCGGCACGACAGGCGGGCACGCAGATCCCACCAATGGGCTACGCTTTGATCTGATGGGTGACCCCCGGGCTGTGGACGGGGTGGTGAATGGCGCAGACGAATGCAGGAAAGCGGTTCGCCAGCGATACAAGGAAGGGAGTGATCTGATAAAGATCACTGCTTCGGGTGGAGTGCTGAGCTTGGAAAAGGACGGGAGCGGTGCGCAATTTACCGAAGAAGAAATAAGAGTTATTGTAGAGACAGCCAAAGATTATGGAATGAAGGTAGCCGCCCATGCACACGGGGCAGAAGGAATAAAACGTGCCATCAGGGCAGGAGTCAGTTCCATTGAGCATGGAACCTATATGGATGATGAGGCCATTGAATTGTTTAAAAAATATGGAACCTGGTATGTGCCGACGATAATTGCAGGCAAGTCGGTCGCAGACTCAGCCAAAAACCCAGGCTTTTTCCCCGATATAATCGCCGCTAAGGCCGTAGCCGTCGGACCACTGATCCAGGCAACTTTTGGCCGGGCGTATAAGGCAGGTGTAAAGATCGCATTCGGGACGGATGCAGGTGTTTACGCTCATGGCAAAAACTGGATGGAATTTATTTACATGACAGAAGCAGGTATGCCCCCCTTGGAAGCCATCAGATCGGCCACTATTCACGCTGCTGAATTGATTGGCATAGCTGATAAAACAGGCAGTATTGAAACGGGGAAATTCGCGGATATTGTTGCTGTGGACGGAGATCCCCTGACCAATATTCAGACAATGGGTTCCATGAAATTTGTTATGAAGGCCGGGGTAATTTATAAAAATGAATAAACCTTAATCGGACCTATTTTTTGTATTTGGCCAATTGCCGGAGCAGTGCCCTCATATCTTTTGGTAAAGCGGCCTCCAGATGGTAATCCTTTCCTTTCGCGTCCTTGAACCGGAGGGTATGCGCATGCAGCCCCAGCCTTTTTAGAATGGGTCGTTCCTCTTCCTCGGATTTTGACAATTTATAATTTCTTTTGAAGGAGGAAATAAGGATGGGCTGGGCGTTTCCGTATATATCATCGCAAACAATGGGGTGACCCAGATGCTGCATATGTATCCGGATCTGGTGGGTGCGGCCCGTATGTATCTGAAATTGAACAAGGGAATAGAATCCGAACTCTTCCTTCACTTCGTAGTCCGTGATGGACTGTTTACCTTTTTTATTCACTACCATGACCCCGTATTTTGCAGGATGTTCCATGATCGAAAGATCGACGGTTCCTTTTTTGCTGGTCAGGGTTCCATTGATAATACCAAGATAATATTTTTCAATTGTCCTTTCTTCAAATGCCTGTGATAGGAATTTATGGCTGTCTTCATTTTTTGCAAATAATAGGATGCCACTTGTATCACGGTCCAGGCGATGAACCGTATAAATGGATCCATATTTCTCCAGTAATAATTTTTTCAATGAAATTTCTTTTCCCTCCCGATCAGGAATACTCAGCAGGCCTGCGGGCTTATGGAGGGCAATAAAATCCTCGTTTTCAAAAATAATTTCTGGTAATTTCATAAATGGAAGAACCTTGGATGGAGATTTATTTGATGGAGGAGTTCAGGTATTTTAGAATGCGGATCTCTTTTTCCGTTAACAGTCTCCATTTCCCCCGCTGCACATTTTTTTTTGTCAGACCCGCGTACATAACCCGGTCAAGATTTTTTACATCATAGCCCAGCTGTTCAAATATCCGTCTCACGATCCGGTTTTTACCACTATGAATTTCCAAACCCACCTGGCTCTTGTCTTTTGCATCTGCGTAAGCCAGGGCGTCAACCCCGGCCAGCCCGTCTTCCAGTTGCACCCCCTCAATAATTTGGTCAAAATGGGCCTTTGAAAGTATCTTGTCCAGGGACACGTGGTATATTTTTTTTATCTCGTGCTTCGGATGGGCTAGTTTCTGAGCAAGATCACCATCATTTGTCAGCAACAGAACCCCGGAGGTGTTTCTGTCCAATCTTCCCACGGGGTATACCCTTTCGGAGGTCGCATGCCGGATCAGCTGGAGAACCGTTTTTCTTCCCTGCGGATCGTCCGTAGTGGTAATATAATCCTTAGGCTTATTCAGGAGGATGTATACGAAATTGCGCGAAATGGTCACTTTTTTCCCGGCCATTTTTACGAGATCCCTGGGAGAAACTTTGGTTCCGGGCTCTGTGACGATTTTGTCATTTACCGTTATCTTCCCCTGTTTAACCAGTTCGGCGGCATCCCGCCTGGAACATACACCACTGTGCGCAATGTATTTGTTGAGGGGAATGAGGTCTGATTTCTTAGGGTCCCCATTTGTTTCAGGTCTGGAGGGTTGGGTTGCGGCTCCCGTTTGCTGGCCCCGCATTTTCCTTTTTTCTTCAAAATGTCTTTCAATGGCCTCCTTTCTTTCCCTCTTCGCTGTTTTTTTCTCCTGCTTGAACTGTTCCTTTACGGCGCTGTTCCTCTTCTTATTGTAGAATTTATTGAAATTGTCTGTTTTTCTTTTCATAAAACTGATTAGCTGTTTTACAACAGTAAGGGCGGCAAAGATAGGCCAAAAAAGGGTTTTGTCCGATGAGTTAGATCAATGGCCTTCCTTATTGGCCAATTGACCGCAGGCTGCATCTATATCTTTTCCGCGACTTCTTCTTAAGCGGGCATTTACTTTATTTTTTTCCAGATGATCCATGAATTTTTTGATTGTTGCATCATCCGGCTTGGCATATTCGGCGGCATCAATGGGATTGTATTCGATTATATTCACCAGGTCTGCGGGAACCTGGCGGTAAATTTTTATTAATTCTTCAGCATCTTTTATGCTGTCATTAAAATTCTGAAAAAGTATGTACTCAAAAGTGATCTCATTGCCTGTCTGTCTATAGAAATGATTCAATGCCTCTATAAGGGATTTGATATTGTTGGTATCGTTGATGGGCATGATCTCGTGACGCTTCATATCATTTGCCGCATGCAGGGATAAAGCCAGTTTGAATTTTACCTTATCGTCACCAAGCTGCCGGATCATTTTTGCGACGCCTGCAGTGGATACTGTAATTCTTTTCGGGCTCATCCCCAGGCCGTCGGCTGCGGATATCCTTTCAATGGCCTTCAGGGTATTTTTGTAGTTCAGCAGGGGCTCCCCCATACCCATAAAAACGATGTTTGACAGCTTTTTTTCATATACTTTTTCTGACTGCCGGTTGATCATAACCACTTCATCGTAAATCTCAGTATAATCCAGGTTGCGTTGGCGATCCATGTAACCGGTTGCACAGAATTTGCAACTCAGGGAGCAGCCTATCTGGGAGGAAACGCAGGCCGTTTTCCGTTCATCTGTAGGTATGAGTACACCCTCCACCAGGTGGTCATCAAAAGTTCTAAAACGGTTCTTGATGGTTCCGTCGGAACTGTATTGGGTGGCGTCAAGACTCAGCGCGGGAAATGAAAAGTTTTCTGCCAGTTGATTGCGCAACTCTTTGCTCAGGTTGGTCATCTCTTCAAAGTTCCGGGCATGTTTTTGCCATAACCATTCATATACCTGCTTCGCCCTGAACTTTTTATCACCCAGGCTTTCAAAATATTGTTCCAGCTCACTTATGGCGAAATGCCGGATATTCTTTTTCTCAGACTTCATCAGCCGGCAAAGATACCCATTACTCCTATATTTTTCATTCCCGTTATCTTGCAGTTTTTTACATTCAAAGGGTAAGTATGAAATCAGCTTATGTCATTGATGCTGTACGGACGCCGGTTGGCAAGTATGCGGGTGCTTTGAGCGGCATCCGTCCGGATGATCTCTTGGCTCTTGTAATCAAATCACTCCTGCAACGCAATCCAGCCGTCGACCGCAATGCAATCGAAGACCTGATCGCAGGTGATGCCAATCAGGCTGGTGAGGACAATCGCAATGTTGCAAGGATGGCCGTATTGCTGGCGGGATTACCCTATACCGTGGCGGGTAACACAGTGAATAGATTGTGCGCTTCCGGGTTACAGGCCATCATGGATGCAGCCAGGGCGATCATGTGCGGGGAAGGCGAATTATACCTGGCAGGGGGCGTCGAAAGTATGACAAGAGCACCGTTCGTAATGGGAAAATCCTCCCATTCTTTTAGCCGTAATGCTGAAATTTTTGACTCCACCATGGGATGGAGGTTTATCAATAAAAAACTAGCGGATCAGTACCACCCTTACTCAATGGGTGAAACTGCCGAGAACGTCGCCACACAATGGAAAATATCCCGTCAGGCACAGGACGAATTTGCATGGGCATCCCATGAAAAATATTATGCAGCGCTGGGGGCCGGAAAATGGAAGGATGAAATAGTTCCCGTTGAAATTCTGGGAGGAAAAGAGGAGAAGCTGTTTTTCTCCACCGACGAACATCCTCGAAAGACTACGATCGCCAAATTAGCCGACTTAAAGCCTGTATTTGCAAAAAGCGGTTCCGTAACGGCGGGTAATTCTTCCGGAATAAATGACGGAGCGGCTGCGCTATTACTGGCCAGTGAAGAAGCAATGAAAAAATACAGCTTGACGCCCATGGCAAAGGTTGTCTCCATGGCAGTTGCAGGGGTGGATCCTTCTATAATGGGGATGGGTCCCGTCCCTGCTACAGAAAAGGTTCTGCGGCGCTCAGGACTGACTACAAATGATCTGGGTCTTATTGAATTAAATGAAGCATTCGCTTCTCAATCCCTTGCCTGTATTCACGATCTGGGTCTGGATGTGGAAAAAGTTAATGTGAACGGTGGTTCCATCGCAATCGGCCATCCGCTGGGTTGCAGCGGGGCCCGAATATCAGCTACCTTATTACATGAATTGCGAAAACGCCGCGCGAAATACGGATTGGCGACCATGTGCGTGGGAGTAGGCCAGGGGGCGGCTATTATTTATGAATCCCTGTAAGCCGGCTTTTATCAGAATGGGTATGCGGAAAGTTCGGACTGGGCAAAGGTTTTCTGTTCTCCGCTTTTCAGATTTTTTAAAGTGCAGGTATGGTCTTGCATTTCCATGCTGCCAATTATAACGGCATAAGGGATATTTTTTTTCTCTGCGTATTTAAACTGCTTATCAAACCTCGCCTCTTCGTGATATAACTCGCATCCAATTCCCCTGCTTCGCAATTGTTGCATCAGACCAAAAGCGGTCTTACTTTCCAGCTCCCCTGCATGGAAAAATAAAACCTGCGTTCCGGTATAAACCTCCTCCGGAAACAACTTCATTTCTTCCATCACATCGTATATCCTGTCGACACCGAAGGAAATGCCTACCCCCGGTATACCCGGAAATCCAAATAAACCTGTGAGGTCATCATAACGGCCACCGCCACTAATACTGCCCATCTGGGTATGGGGGGCTTTGACTTCGAAAATGATCCCTGTATAATAATCCAAACCGCGGGCCAGGGTGAGGTCAACCAAAAGTGGGGGCTGGAAACCTGCCGTTTTATAATCCAGTATGTATTCCATTTCTTTTATACCCTTTTTGGCCGTTTCATTTTCACCCATCAATTTTTTCAATTCTGTCAGTTTTTCCGCGTTTGATCCCGTGATGGAAAGATATTTTTGGATAACCGCAATCCGACTTTCTTCCAATCCCCTTTGGACCAGTTCCTCCTTTACTTTTTCCAGACCGATCTTTTCTAATTTGTCAATCGCCACAGTAATAGCCATCATTTGACCGGTCCCCCCGCAGAGTTCGGCAAGCGCTGTGAGGATTTTTCTGCTGTTGATTCTTATCTCAACCGGGATACCCAGTTTGTCAAAGACTGTACTGTAAATATGGGCCAGTTCCACTTCGCTTAATAAAGAAAAGCTACCTATCACGTCGGCATCACATTGAAAGAATTCCCGATACCTGCCCTTTTGAGGACGATCGGCTCTCCATACAGGCTGCAATTGGTAACGCTTGAAGGGAAAAGTGAGCTGTCCATGATTCATGGCCACATACCTGGCAAACGGAATCGTAAGATCGTACCTGAGCGCTCTTTCTGTGAGGTTCTTATCGTTTTTTCCCTGCAAAACATTCTCAAAGGCCGATCTTGCCTTATCCTGGTTTTTTGGGTCGCTCAGCCCATTGTTCAGGATTTTAAAAATCAGCCTGTCTCCTTCCTCTCCATATTTTCCCACCAGTGTTTCCAGATTCTCCATCGCCGGAGTCTCAAGAGGCTGAAAGCCGTATAGCTCAAAAACTGTCCGAATGATGTTGAATATATAATTACGCTTGCGAACAACAGCCGGCCCGAAATCTCTGGTCCCCTGAGGGATGGAAGGTCTACTCAAGGTCATATATATTTTTTTTGTGCGTTGGCAGGTCCCCGGTCTCATGTTGACTAAAATCTTCCGATATCCCTTCCTTGGGAGGGGCAGGGTGAGGGGGAGGGGGAGGGGTCTTGTATTTGGCAATGATGGCATCGCATGCATTTTCCATCATTTTGAAAACTAAATGGTAACCAGCTTCGGCCCCGGACCAGGGATCAGGAATATCCAGGTTTTTCCCCGGATAAATTTCATTCATGAGTAATTCCGCTTTTCGCCCGTCAAATTTATTTTTCGCGATCCATTTTATCTCATCCAGTACGTCCCCTGCCATAGCATATACTTTATCATACCGGGAAAAATCTGAGGCCGTGAAGGGCCTGGCTCTTTGACGGCTGATATCCATGCCATGAAGCCTGGCGACTTTTTGTGAAAGGGGATGAGGGGCTGCACCGGCACTGGATCCACTGGAAGTTCCCGCGCTTTCGACCGTCCACATTAAACCCGCATTGTTTGCTTTGCGTTTCAGGATGCCTTCCGCCAAGGGGCTTCGGCAGATATTACCTAAACAAACCATTAATATCTTCATGGGCGCAAAAGTATGGAATTTATCCTCCATGGGCATCTTACCAACAGACTTGGGCGGGTTCATCTTATTCAGTAATTTGGTCGCTCCAATTAAATTTTTGATAAATGGAAAATGAGGGTCCGGACAGACGCAAAAAAGGATACATCCTTATGCGAACAATTATGGATTATGGAATGGGAATAATAATTTTTGGGTTCGGTATTTTTTTCCTTTTAGCCCCCAGGATGGGCATAGGATTTCAGATTGACGACTTTTACCGGTATTGTTTTGGCGGGCTTTGTATTATTTACGGTGGCTGGCGGGTATACAGGGGATATAAAAAAAATTATTTCCATTAATGCCATTTTCGTTCAAGGATATATCCGTAAATTTTTCTCATTTACTCTGGTGGATGGTCCTGGGTATCTGGCTTTCGGGGTGCGATAATCAGCCGCAGAAAAGCATGCCGTCAGAGACCCCGACCTCCGGCACCATCAATATAAGTGTGGATGAATCCTTCAAGCCTGTTATAGATGCCGAAATCAAAGTTTTCGCATCCTCTTTTCCGGATGCAAAGATTATAGTTCATTATAAACCTGAAGCCGAATGTTTTCGGGACCTGACAAAAGACAGCACCCGTATGATAATTGTTACCCGAGGCTTGAGTATGCCGGAGGAACATTTTTACCAGGATTCCGTGCATTTTGTTCCGGTCTACGGTATTTTGGCCTACGACGCGATAGCGGTAATAGTAAATAATCATTCAAAAGACAGTACCTTCAGCATGAGCGATATCCGTTCCTTGTTCCTCGGAGGCGCTAACAGCGTTGGATCCACGCGGTTGGCAGGACCAGCCAAATCGGCAAAATCCGTCCTGACCGGCAATCCATCCATGCAGGTAGTTATGGATGGAATTTCGGAAACGAGTACCGTTCGATATGCCATCGATTCCATCTTAAAAGGACGGCTTCCCGGCAAAAATGTAGTGGCTGCAAGGTCCAGTGAAGGGGTTTTGAATTATGTGGCTGATCATGAAAATTCGGTCGGGTTTATTGGCGTCAGCTGGATCGGTGACCAGGATGATCCTCAGCAGCTGAAGTTCCTGAAAAAAGTCAGGATCGCCGCCATTAGGTGTGAAAGTTGTTTGGGCGAGACCTACGTGCAGCCTTATCAGGCTGATATTGCTCTTAAAAGATATCCAATGATCAGGGGCCTCTATTATATATTGAAGGAAAATTTCAGGGGCGTAGGAAATAATTTTGTCAATTTTCTCGAATATGAAAGAGGCCAATTAATTTTTCGACGGTCCTATCTGGTACCCGCCAGAATGTCGTTCGAAATACGTAATATGCAAATCAGTAATTAACTAACCAGATTTTTATAAATTTATACATCTAAACAGCCATTTGACAATGAACAAGATTCGATACAGCTTACTGGTAGCCCTGGTGTTTATTTACAACCTTGTAATTGCTCAGACGGTTGAGCAGGGGAAACAATTCTTATATTATGAACGGTATAAGAGTGCCAAGGATGTTTTTGAAAAAACTCTTGCGGCCAATCCGAATAATATCGAGGCGGTGTATCTGCTGGGCCGAACCCTGATCGCTCAAAAAGACACAGCCGCGGCAAAAGCCCTGCTGCAGAAGATGCTGACAACCAACGGAAGCGCCCCTCTTTTACTGGTAGGGATGGGCGAGGTAGAGTTAATGGAAGGCAAAAACAACGATGCCAAACAGCGCTTTGAAACAGCTATCAGCCTTACCAAGGCAAAGGATGTGATGGTATTGAACGCCATTGGTTTTGCAAATGTGGATGCAAAAGCAGGCGACGCAAATTACGCGATTGAAAAACTTACACTGGCCACCCAAACAAAAAATTTCAATAACCAGGATACCTGGATTATTATGGGGGATGCTTACCGTAAATTGGTCGATGGTGGCAACGCGGTGTTGTGTTACCAGAAAGCTTTGGCCATTAACCCCAAATTGGCTCAGGCCAAATACAGGATTGGTTTGATTTATCTGTCTCAGAATAATAAGGAATATTTTATTCCGGCATTTGAGGATGCCATCAAAATGGATCCGAACTATGCCCCTGCCTATTATGCTCTCTACGTCTATTATTTTAACAGGGACATCGACAAAGCGAAGGAATATTTTGATAAATATCTCGCTGTTTCCGATCCTGAGCCCAGCAATGATTATGACAGGACCAGCATACTATATGCCTCCAAACGAAATGACGAGGCTATCACTACGGCCAAATCCTATATCAGTTCGCTGGGGGCTAAGGCCGATCCCAGGTATTATAAATTAATTGCCTATGCCTATGATGCAAAAGGGGATTCGGTGAATGCAAAAAATTACCTGGATCAATATTTTGCAAGACAAAAGCCGGATGATTTTCTGCCAAAGGATTATTCGTTCCAGGCAGAGTTATTGAGCAAATTCCCGGGGAATGATTCTCTGGTATACCGGGACTTCCAGCTGGCTATTGATAAGGATACCGCTCTCAATGACAAGTTGGACCTGATGAAAGAAGCCATTGATCTGGCAAAAAAGACAGGTAATAAATCAGCGAGCGCCAGATTCGCCGGAGAAATGTACCTGACTGTAAAAAATCCGACGAATACCGATTTGTATAACTGGGGTTATTCAAACTATCAGGCCGGTAACTATAAAACTGCAGACAGTATATTTTGCGGATTGTATCAATCCAAATATCCCAATGAAATATTCGGTTATCTCTGGTGCGCCCGAAGCAAACAGGCGCAGGATGATTCGACCAATTCTCAGGGATTAGCGGTGGCGGCATATGAAAAGCTGGCCCAGATGGCCAGAAGCCTTGATTCGGTGAAATACAAACCTCAGGCCGTTCAATCTTATTATTACCTGGCGTCCTATTATAACGATATTAAAAAAGACAAGCAGGCAGCCATAGGCTATCTGCAAAAAATTTTAGAAGTGGACCCGGCGAATCCTGAAGTACCCGGGATTATTGAAAAGCTGAAAAAGCCTCCGCCCAAGCCACCTCCTGCAAAACCAAAAACCGGAGCAAAAACCGGAACCAAATAATTTTGGTATCGATATACAATAACATTTCAATCCCTGCTGCAACCTAAGGTTCAGCAGGGATTTTCCGTTTTTTGGTATTTGTTTTTTAAAATTGGAATTTGAAACGCCTGCTGTATTTTTGCCAGTGCAAGTAATCCAAAAATAATGGGAATCTTTTTTTTACAGGTCCCTGCAGTTAATTCCGGAATAAATACATCCTATACGTATCTCCCTGTCGGGATGCAGTTATTGTTTGCCATTGGTTTTGTGGTGGCTATTTTAGGGGTGACTCATTTGCTGGGCCCCAGCCGCCGTACGGATGAGAAACTCCAGAATTTTGAAAGTGGAATTGAAGCGGTAGGCAATGCAAGACAGCCAATGGCAATCAAATATTTTTTGGTCGCTATTTTATTTGTATTATTTGACGTGGAAGTGATCTTCTTCTATCCCTATGCCGTAAATTTCCGTGAATTAGGTTGGGCAGGCTTTGGTGCAGTATTGTTATTTGTTGGCGCTTTTCTTGCAGGTTTCCTGTACATTATAAAGAAAGGTGCTTTGCAATGGGAGGACTAAGAATTTTCAGGATATAGGATTGTTGGGAACCGGAACATTTGCGGCTTGCTTTTTTATTAAATTTCAACTTACTTTAATGTCCCGTCCAGTTCGGTTTAATATAAATGCCAAAAAGGCCGATGTAAAAGATAATATAAGCCTGGCAGACATGCCTGAAGGTTTTACAGGAGAAGGTTTTTTTGCAACTAAGTTGGGGGATGTTGTAGGACTGGCCAGAAAAAACTCCATCTGGCCCCTTCCCTTTGCCACTTCCTGCTGCGGCATTGAATTTATGGCAACCATGGCTTCACATTATGATCTCGGCCGCTTCGGGGCCGAGCGATTAGGGTTTTCGCCAAGACAATGCGATCTGTTAATGGTGATGGGTACGATTGCAAAGAAAATGGGCCCTATAGTAAAACAGGTGTATTTGCAAATGGCTGAACCCCGATGGGTGATAGCAGTAGGTGCCTGCGCTTCAAGCGGCGGGATTTTCGATACGTATTCTGTGTTGCAGGGAATTGACCAGATCGTTCCGGTAGATGTTTATGTCCCCGGATGCCCACCCCGCCCCGAAGCCATACTGGATGGTTTTATGAGAATACAGGACCTGGTAGGTCAGGAGACTTTACGAAGAAGAAACGGGGATCATTATAAAGCATTATTGGGTACCTACGGAATTCAATAAATCCTCCGGCGCCGGAGGCAAGAAGCAGACCATGAGTTTAACAAACGAAACAATTAAGGCCAGGCTGATTGAAAAATTCGGGGATCAGGTTAGCCATTTCGAAGAGCCCTACGGCCTGTTGACATTTGAAGCGCCCAAAGACTATAACCTGAAAGTAATGCAGTTCCTGTTTGATGATCCGGAATTGCGTTTTCAGTTTTTGACGGATCTTTGCGGAGTGCATTATCCGGATCAGCCGGGAAGGGAATTGGCCGTCGTGTATCATTTGCATAACCTCCTAGATAATATTAGGATCCGATTCAAGGTGTTTACTCCGATTGAAAAGCCGGATATATTTACTGCAACCCAGTTATATTCATCTTCCAACTGGATGGAAAGGGAGACCTACGATTTTTATGGGGTAAATTTTGTTGGTCATCCGAACCTGAAACGGATACTGAATGTGGATGAAATGGATTACTTCCCTTTACGGAAGGAATATCCCCTGGAAGACCAGACCCGGATTGACAAGGATGACGCAATGTTTGGGAGATAAATCCCGCATGCAATTTAAGATATGACTGAACACCATATAAAATTACCGGAAGGAAGCATTGGTAAAACAACCACCACCCTGAATCTGGGTCCAACCCACCCGGCCACGCACGGAGTGTTTCAGAATATCCTTGAATTGGACGGTGAACGAATCGTCTCGGCGGAACAAACAGTTGGCTACATACACAGGGCTTTTGAAAAAATTGCGGAACACAGGCCTCTGTACCAGATTACCCCCCTTACGGACAGGCTTAATTATTGTTCTTCCCCCATTAATAACATGGGCTGGCACCTTACTTGTGAAAAATTGCTGGGTGTCAAGACGCCCAAACGGGTCGACTATCTTCGGGTCATTATAATGGAGCTGGCAAGAATTTCAGATCATTTGATTTGTAATTCCGTTGTAGGGGTTGACTCAGGCGCCTATACCGGTTTTTTGTATGTGATGCAGTACCGTGAATTGATCTATGAAATATATGAAGAGGTCTGCGGCTCACGTCTGACCACCA
>Ga0207127_10224_pt1 | contig 13238 bp, 10 predicted proteins | sample Alteio_BWMinHeat_17_FD_153574 | JGI IMG/M metagenome (GOLD analysis project Ga0207127, IMG submission 153574) | Enriched cells from forest soil in Barre Woods Harvard Forest LTER site, Petersham, Massachusetts, United States -... | ecosystem: Environmental > Terrestrial > Soil > Temperate forest >...
GATAAGCAAATAAAGTGCCTGTGCGCCCTAATCCGGTTTGTACTTCATCCAGTATCATGAGCCAATCTTGCTGCGTGCAAATTTTACGGATTTCACTTAGGTAATTTTCATCGGGTACATGAATTCCACTTTCGCCTTGTATGGGTTCTACAAGCACGGCTGCAATATTTGTGTGCGTGTTTGCGATGGCTTCTAATGCGGGGATATCGTTATAAGGAATCCGAACAAATCCGGTTACCAGGGGTTCAAATCCCGCTTGCGCTTTTTTGCTACCCCCAGCAGAAATTGTTGTGAGTGTGCGACCATGAAAAGCGCCACGCATAACAACGATGTGTGGAAAATCGATGCCTTTTTCATGGCCAAACAATCGCGCTAATTTTAAGGCTGTTTCTAAAGCCTCAGCACCGGAGTTACAAAAAAACGCTTGCGATAATCCGGTCAGTCTGCATAAAACCTCTGCTAATCTTTCTTGGTTTGCAATTTGGTAGAGGTTTGAGGTGTGTATAAGTTTGGCCGCTTGTGTTTGAATCGCATTTACAATGGCCGGATTGGCATGTCCAAGTGCAGAAACTGCGATCCCACTTAATGCATCCAGATATTTATTACCATCCGTGTCCCATAACCAAACGCCTTCGCCGCGTTCAAAGGTAACAGGAAGGCGTTTATAAACATCCATTAAATGCGACATGGGGAATTCCTAATTTGCAAAATTCTTAGCCACAAATGCCCAATTCACACATTTCCAGAAAGATTCTACATATTTGGCACGTGCATTTCGATAATCAATATAATAGGCGTGTTCCCAAACATCGCAAGTGAGTAGCGCTTTTTTATTGTCTGTTAAAGGTGTGCCTGCGTTGCTTGTGCTAATGATTTCTAATTTGCCTTCGGGTGTACGTACCAGCCATGCCCAGCCTGAACCAAAAGTCGCAATTGCTGTTTTTGTAAACTGTTCTTGAAAGGCACTAAAAGATCCAAAGGCTTTTTGGATTTGGGTTGCAAGTTCGCCCGAGGGTTCGCCACCGCCATTGGGTGTTAAGCAATGCCAGTAAAAAGTATGATTCCAGACTTGTGCTGCATTATTAAAAATCGCGCCAGAAGCCGTTTTAATGATTTCTTCCAGTGAACGGTTTTCGAACCCGCTACCAGGAAGTAAGTTATTTAAATTCGTTACATATGTTTGATGGTGTTTGCCATAATGGTATTCCAGCGTTTCTTTTGAGATATGGGGTTCTAATGCGTTTAATGCGTAGGGTAAAGGGGGTAATTCTATGGCCATGGCCATTCTCCTCATTGAAAATTAATTAAAAGTGTATCAGCACTGAAGCCAGAAAGCCAAGGGGTCAAGTCTGGACACAGACAAAACGAAAATTCTAAAATCATAGTCGAGTGACTTTAGGGTTTTTTGTCTGTGTCCAGACTTGACCCCTTGGCTGTGGAGCCTGTAGACTTCTGAGTGACTAACCTGAATTTAAAGCATCTGAGGTATAAAATGAGCGCGATAGAGACTGAAACCCGAGACAGGATCAAACGACAAATTGGCAACAACACAGTGTTGCTCTATATGAAGGGGAGTCCAGATTTCCCGATGTGTGGTTTTTCGGGGCGTGTTGTACAAATTTTGGATGCATTAAAGACGAAATACGCGTATGTCAATATTTTAGAAAATCCGGATATTCGCGCAACTTTGCCTTCTTATGCAAAATGGCCAACCTTTCCGCAGCTGTATATTCAAGGTGAATTAATCGGCGGATGCGATATTGTTTCTGAATTGCATCAGAAAGGAGAATTAAAGTCGTTATTAGAAAACGCACAATCCTTAATGGATGCTAAACCAGAAGCAGCCTTAGCGACAGAATAACGAATAGCAAAACGGATATCAATACAAATGGGACACTTAACAATCGTACAGGAAGTCATGGTTTGGATATTACCGGTTTTATTCGCGGTAACAGTTCATGAAGTTGCGCATGGATGGGTTGCAAATCTACGAGGGGATAGTACTGCATTAATGCTGGGCCGTCTTACCCTGAATCCAGTTAAACATATTGATATCGTTGGTACAGTGATTGTACCGATTTCATGCTTGGTTTTGGGTGGTTTTGTTTTTGGTTGGGCAAAACCTGTTCCCGTGAGTTGGCGAAATTTAAAAAACCCTAGACGAGATGCCGCGCTGGTGGCCGTTGCTGGGCCGCTATCAAATTTATTGATGGTGTTTTTATGGGCGTTTGTTGCAAAAATAGGTGTGATGCTTGTTCAGCAGGGATTTTCTAATGCGGTGTTTTTAGCCTATATGGGTAATGCGGGTATTTTGATTAATCTGATGTTGATGATTTTAAATTTGCTGCCCATTCCACCGTTGGATGGCAGTCGTGTCGTTTCAAGTCTGTTACCACCCCATTTGGCGAGAACTTACGATGCGATAGAGCCGTATGGGCTAATGATTTTAGTTGCTTTGATTTTTACAAACGTCTTGTCCATGATCCTTAATCCGCCTTTAGAATGGATGCAAATAGGGATTCTTAAGCTTTTTGGATTGTTTGGATTGTAATGAGAGGGCGAATAAATGTTGATAGGGATAAGAGGAATGCAAATTATGAATAGCGGGATAAAAAAACTGTCACTATTATTTTTTTTCCTTTTGAGTTTTTCAACGGGACTTTATGCGGTTGAAGTTCAATTATATCAGGTAGAGTTACCGACACAAAATCAAACAGGAAATTTTGATCAAGCAACATTATTGAAAGAAGCGCTTAAAACCGCATTAGTACGCATATCAGGTTCTAGCCAATTTTTAAACGCGCCTGAGGTTACAAATGCGCTAACAGATGTTGATAAGTACATTAAACAATTTTCATATCATCAACGTTCTGCCTTGGAAAAAACAATTAAGGTGATATTTAATGAAAACCGCGTGAATGCGCTTTTGAATTCAGTGAAACAATCTATCTGGAACAAAAATCGTCCTTTAACATTAGTGTGGTTGAGTGGTGCAGATAGAGAACCTTTGCTTGCATCCAACATGGAAAAAATCTTAAATCAACGTGGGGTTCCTTGTGTTTTTCCGTTGATGGATCTCACCGATACGGCTTTAGTTTCTGAACAGGATCTGAGGGGAGAAGGAACAGCCGCTTTAGAAGAAGCTGCTAAACGATATAACCCTGATGTGATTTTAGTCGGACGATTAGCAGAAGTGAACGGGCTTTGGCAAACGCATTGGCGCTTCATCAATCAGGGAGAGCAAGCCGCTTGGGATAATTCAGGAGCTGAATTAAATGTTGTCTTGAATCAAGTCGCCGATACGCTGACGCTTAAGTTAAAAGGCGGCAATGTTGCGGCGTCTACAGATCAAACAGAAAAACCCGTTATCAATCATTTAATCTTAACCATCTCGGGTAATTTAGATGTGCAGCAATACAATAAAATATTAGGATATCTTCGCCAATTACCGGGTGTTACGGAAGCGGAAGTGGCTCAAATTATGCCAGATAAGACGCTATTTGAACTCGTCACAACCCAAGGCAAAGCGATGCTTCTTAACGCGATTGCGGAAGGACAAGTGCTAACAAAGACATCCATGACTTCTGAATCAACGACAGAAGAAGATGCAATGGTTTACGAAGTAACAGGGGCTTTATAATCGCGTGATTGAACAACTTCCTTTAAATATTCAATGGCGTGATGATGCAACTTTGCAAAATTTTTATTCTGGGGATAACGTAGAAGCGCTAAAGGCTGTTTCAGAATTATCTCAAGGCATGGGCGAGCCATTTCTCTATTTATGGGGTCAGCCGGGTGTTGGGCGGACACATTTATTACAAGCGGCGTGTCATGCCGCTTCAGAAAAAGGGATTGCTGCTTTTTATATTTCATTGCGTGATCCGAACCAATTGTCTTTAAGCGCACTGCAAGGGGTGGAAGATTTACCGTTGGTTTGTATTGATGACATCGAGCACATTGCAAATTTGCCACTGTGGGAAGAAGCGCTTTTTCATTTATTTAACCACATTCAGACCAAAAAAGGACGATTGCTGATTGCGGCCGATGTTGCGCCCAAATATTTACCACTTTCGTTGCTCGATTTAAAGTCTCGTTTAAATTGGGGTGTAACGTATCAATTGCATCGCTTAACCGACGAACAAAAGGTGACTGTATTGCAATTACGCGCCCAACTTCGGGGGTTACAGTTAAACAAAACGGTTGGAAAATTTTTATTAAGTCATTGTTCGCGCGATATGACCGAACTACATTCTATTTTAGAAAAGCTTGATCACGCCTCATTGGTAGAGCAACATCGTTTAACCATTCCGTTTGTTAAACATGTTTTAGATCTTTGATAATTTCAGCGTAATATTTGCTAAGCGTTTACCTAAAGCCAAACACAGCGTTTTTTCATCTTCTGAAATCGGCAATTTGCTATCTGCACCCGCAACGTGGGTAGGGCCATAAGGTGTTCCACCGGTCGTCGTCGTAATTAACGTCGATTCCGTATAGGGTATTCCCACAATAAGGGCGCCATGGTGCATTAAAGGTAGCATCATGCTAATGAGAGTTGTTTCTTGTCCCCCGTGGATACTGGCTGAAGAACTAAATACAGATGCTGGTTTGCCAGATAAATCACCCGATAACCATAAGCTGCTCGTACTATCAATAAAATACTTCAGTGGTGCTGCCATATTACCGAATCGGGTAGGGCTGCCCATCGCTAAACCCGCACAGTTTTTTAAATTTTCTAGGGTTACATAAGGATCCCCATCGGATGGCACTGCTGCTGTTGTGGCCTCGGGGGTTGCAGAAACCGGGGGAACGGTTCTTAATTTTGCTTCAATACCAGAGACACTGTTGATGCCACGCGCAATTAAATTGGCCATGTTTTTTGTGGCACCATAGCGGCTATAATACACAACGAGAATGTAAGGTTGCATTTTTTCTCCTTTGGGGTCAGATCCAAAAAGTTCACCACCTTAGTTTTCTTTAGTCCTTCAGAGTCTCCAAGAATATCAGAGAAAACACTAAGGTGGTGAACTTTTTGGATCTGACCCCCTCCACCATGAGGTTTGATATGGCGAAAATTTGCGTACATTGTTTTGTGTCAGGTCGCGTGCAAGGCGTATTTTTGCGCAGAGAGACACAGGAACAAGGCGTTGCGCGCGGATTAAACGGGTGGGTTCGGAATGCTGCGGATGGGCGTGTAGAAGTGATGATCTGTGGCGAAGAAGCCGTGGTTTATGCCATGCAAGCCTGGTTATGGGAGGGGCCGAGCGCTGCTAAAGTGAGTAAGGTCGAGTCAGAGCTAATGCCGTTTGAAGCATTTCAACAGTTCGAAATCAGGCGCTAATGACCTTAGCCAGGAGAAATTAAATGTTAGAATGGTATCAAGTGATCGTATTGTCGTTAGTGCAAGGCTTAACGGAATTTTTGCCGGTCTCGAGTTCGGCGCATCTTATTTTAATGCCAACATTATTCGGATGGCCCGATCAAGGTCTTGCCTTTGATATTGCTGTACATTTGGGAACGTTGATTGCGGTTATTGCCTACTTTAGGCAAGATTTAGTTCGCATGGTGATCGATTTTGTACAATCCTGTTCGGGTCGGGTGTTAACAGCACAAGCGAAGATTTTTTGGTCTATCGGCTTTGCAACGATTCCTGTGGGATTAGTGGGATTATTATTAAAAAAACACGTAGAAACAACGCTTCGTTCACCTATGGTAATAGCATGCACGACCATTGGATTTGGATTAATCTTGTGGCTTGCCGATAAAATCGGAAAACAACAACGTTCACTAACCACCTTAAATTGGCGTGATGTGACGCTGATTGGGTGTGCACAAGCGCTCTCGTTAATTCCAGGAACCTCGCGTTCGGGCATTACGCTTACCGCAGGATTATTTGCAGGCTTAACGCGAGAAGCGGCTGCCCGCTTTTCTTTTTTATTATCGATTCCGGTGATTATTCTAGCCGGCGGTTTAGAAACCCTTACACTGATTAAAAGCCCTGTTGCGGTCAATTGGATAGCCTTAGGATCGGGCTTATGTTTATCGGGGATCAGTGGCTATTTTTGTATTCATTATTTTATCAAACTTATTAATACCGTTGGATTATTACCCTTTGTAATATATCGTTTATTATTAGGCATATTTTTGATCTGCTATACCCTTCACACTTGAATTTTAGGCGTTGTTGCAACACTTGTTCGTGTGCTCATGTATTAAGTATACACTCCGCTCGCTCCCTCGTGTTGCGCCTAGCCTAAAATCCGATTGCGAAGGGTATATTTTTACTGATTTTTCTGAAAAAGTTGGTTGCAAAGAAAAATAAATAGGTGTAGTGTTGAGTAAATTTAATTAAGTGAGTTGAAAAAATACAGAGGTTAAGTAATTAACTTAAAGCTTAAAGCTTAAAGCCAAGGAGGCCGTATGGAGAATCAAGCATCTGCAAAACCAAATCTCGCTGCGGAACTGAAAGTTCACCGTATTTATACCAAAAGCAGTTCATTTGAATCAGCAAACCTTACAGCGCCTGAAATTGCCGTAGCTCAACCCGTCATTGATTTACAAATCCACGCAAACGTTTACCCCCAATCCCTCACAGAAAATACGCATGAAGTCATCTTAACATTACAAGTGACTGCCAAACACAATGGCGCATTGCTTTGGCAAGTACAGCTTCAACAAGCAGGCCGTTATGCTTTAGTCGGTTTTACGCCTGAAACCGAAAAGTTCGTACTCAATGGTTTTTGTATGAATCAACTTTATCCGTATGCTTGCGCTGAGGTTAGCCATTTAGTCAATCAAGGCGGATTTGGCATGGTTTATTTGCAGCCTATTGATTTTGCACAAAAGTACAAAGAACAACAATCCATGGTCTCCCCAGCTTCTGTAGCCTCCACAACCTCTGTAGAAGCTATGCCGACTTCTGTTAACTAAAGAAGGAGTTTCTCAATGTTCAGAGCACTCACGCTTTCCGGTTTTTTTGCGCCGCTAAGTGCATCTTCAATGATCTTTTCTACTGTCAACCTGCCAATGCTCGATGGTGTCATCGGCTCTGTGTTCAATGGTGGAACAGCGGGGGATCAGAGTGGTAGTTGTGTTGCAAGTGCCGGTGATATCAATGGCGATGGCTTAAGTGATTTTGCAATTGCCGCACCGCGTGCTTCGAGTGGGGCTGGCGTTGTTAGCGTATTTTTTGGATCGCGTGCGGATTTTAATTCGGCAGTTGATTTGTCTACACCACCCAATGGTAATAATGGCTTTACAATCGTTGGCCAATCAACGGGTGATAACCTTGGTTTTTCTATTGCCTCAGGCGATATTAATGGCGATGGGGTGAGCGATCTCGTGGTCGGCGCGCCTTTTGCCACCGGCAATGGGGGTGGTTCTGGTAAAGTCTATGTCATCTATGGAACACGCGCAGGGTTTAATGCGACGTTTCCGTTGGCTACGCTGAACGGTAATAATGGCTTTGTCATCTACGGCGTATCTGGTAATGACTATACAGGTTATTCTGTTGCGACGGGTCATTTTAATGGTGATGGCTTTAGCGATCTTCTGCTGGGGGCACCTTTTGCTGCGCCTGGTGGACTTTCTGCTTCGGGTTCGGCATACCTCGTTTATGGGGGTAACCAAACTTTTCCGACACCTTTGCAATTGTCTACACTAAACGGCATTCAGGGTTCTAGATTTAATGGTGGGGTAGCGAATTATCAGAGTGGTTATTCCGTTGCGATGGGTAATTTTAATGGGGATGGGTATGATGAGCTTGTCATTGGCGCAAATACAGCTTCGTTACCTAGCCTGGTAAATGTTGGCGTAGTCTCTGTTGTTTTCGGCACTAATGCAGGTTTTCCTGCGACCGTTAATTTATCTTCTGTATTCAACGGCACGAATGGATTTAACCTATATGGCGTTTTGGCTTATGATCAAACTGGTAATTCTGTTGCGGTGGGTGACATTAATGGGGATGGCTTAAGTGAAATTGTTATTGGAAGCGCGAATGCTAATCCAGGTGGGCGATTTACCGCGGGTATAACCTATGTACTTTATGGAACATCTACACCTTTTAATGCGACATTTTCGTTGGCAAGCCTCGCAGTTAATGCGAAAGGTTTTCAAATCAATGGTGCTAACGTTGGTGATGGGAGTGGCAAATCTGTTGCGATTGCGGGTGATGTTGATGGCGATGGCCTAAAAGATTTGATGATCGGTGCACCGTACGCTACCCTAAACAGCCTTGCGGCTGTTGGTAAGACTTACATTTTGTTTGGTACCGGAAATTCGAATGCAACGGTGGACTTGTCTTCGCCAGGCAGCAATTGTCTTATTTTGCAAGGGGGGGCGGCAGGTGAAAATAGCGGTACTTCTGTGGTGGGCGCGGGAGATGTTAATGGCGATGGTTTAAGTGATGTGATTATCGGGGCGAATGGGGCTGCTCCTTACAATAGACTGATTGCAGGGAATAGCTATTTAGTCTATGGTGACAGCATTCAGTTGACAAATGATCAACTCACTATTGCAGAGGGCGCGTCACGGATTTTAACGCCGAGCAATCTCAATGCTTCTGTGTCTCGTCACCCTGAGTATACGCAATATAACATCGCTGCAATACAGCGTGTTCGCTTTGAGTATACGACGCAACCCGGTATTGCGATTACCACCTTTAATGGGCAGGATGTGATGACGGGGCGTGTTAACGTTTCCCATGATGGCAGCGAGTTGTCGCCGAGTTTTTCAGTTACAGCAGCACATACGTGGACAGCAACAGCATTTGCCTATCCTGCTAATATAACCTTTATTAATCAGCTGCCGATTATCGTTAATAACAGCTTAATTGTTAACCAGGGTCAAAACGTCCAATTTGATAATACGATGTTGGCGGCAACTGATCCAGATAACCCACAAAATAATCCGGGCATTATGTTTACGATTTCAGGCAATCCTCATGGGGTTTTCTCAATTTTCAGCTTTTCTCAGCAACAACTTTGGGATGGCATCGTGTATTTTACACAAGACGGTACCATTAACGCCCCGCAATACGCGGTCAGCATTAGTCGGGGTGGGGTTACTATTGGTCCTAGTTCCCCTAATATTTCTTTTGATACAACGCCCCAATTGATAGTGAATCATTTTGGCATTTGTCAAGGCCAAACCGAGACCGTTACGCCGAACATGCTAAACACTACGCATCCTGGCGCTAATTCGTCGGGCACATTAATTTTTACAATTGCAAATCTTCAATATGGCAGCTTTCAATATACTAACGCACCGGGTGTAGGAATATTCGCTTTTAGTCAAGCACAAGTGAACAATGGCAGTGTTCAGTTTGTGCATGATGGCTCTCCCAATCCCCCCAGTTTTATGTTCACCCTGAGCGATAATAGAATTACAACGCCTTCCAATTTTGCAGGCATTTATTTTACCTATGCGCCTACCCTAAGAAGCAATATATTAACGCTTGCCCAGGGGCAAGCAACCGTTCTCAATAGCAATATGCTCTACGCGACGGATTCCAGTGGGGAGGATGTGGTGTTTACTGTTAGCAATGTTGCACAGGGTGCGTTTACCTACGTGAACACGACTCAAAAAATCACGCAATTTAATCAAAGTCAAGTAAGCGCTAATGAAATTGCCTTTCAAACAAATGACAGTCCTATTGCGTCCAGTTTCGACGTATCAGTTGGAAATTTATGTTCCGAAACTAAACCTATCGCTGGCTTTGTTAATTTTAACAGTGCGCCGGTGATTACGAATAATCAATTAACCATTATAAATGGTCAACCGAGTATTTTGAGCACTGCAGAATTAAGTGCCACCGATCGTGAAACACCTTTACCGGATTTAGGGTTCACGGTGAGTGCTGTACAACGTGGGCATTTTGAGTTAACAGCACGGCCTGGAATACCTATCACTGTATTTTCCCAGCAAAGCGTGTTTAATGGTGGCGTTATTTTTGTTCCCGACAGTAGTACTGCATTGCCAGCATATAATGTCAGCGTTAGCGATGGCGTATTGTCAACGGAACCACAAGAAGCGATTGTGAAATTACAAAACAGCACTGTTATCAATAATGCTGTTTCCAATACAGAGGCTGCCAACACAGGTGCTATTGTTGGCAGTGTAGTGGCGGTGGGTGCAGCAGCTCTGCTACTTTTTGGGCTAAAATACTATTTGCAGAAAAAAGAAGCAAACGCTCAGTTTCAAAGAGTATTGACAGCAATAACTACATCGGAGGTTGATCGAGTCTTTGATGCAGAAAAGGTTCGTCCGATTGCTAGCAAAATTTTTGACAGCATTAAAACAACCGGGTTCTGTGGACGACGAACTGAAGCGGATACCCAAGCGTATATGGAAGCTATTGAGAAAATCGTTATAGCGTTAGAGAGGCAACGCGTTAATATTAATTTTGAGGAGATGGATCCCGGCTACAAAAAAGCCTTTTTGCAGCAAATTGCAAAGGAGACGCGTGAAAAAAGTATACCAAAACATAAGGATTTTTGTGGGCCTTGTACACCGCATTTTAAAGCAGAGGTTTCACCTCAGGAAATTGAATACGCGGCGGGCAGCATCGCGAGTGCTATGCTTGTTTGGCAAAACAGGCAGCGTCCCAGGGATACGGGAATTGAGTTAAAGACAACAGCAGACGAAGTTCGGCCGTCGCTCAACTGGGCGCAGCAAATACACGATGTGCGGAGTAGTGTGGAAGGGTTGAAAAAACAAGTAGATATGCACGAAACAACACTAGCATCTTTGGGGTGGTCAGGCGCTAAGGCTTCTTAAAAGGTTTTGCACCTTAAACGTCAGTGTTAACTATGAATAATAATACGACGCAACTGAAAATATACAAGTACATCTCGAATGCGAGAAAAACGCTATCAACGCTTAATACCCGTTAGTTAAAGGGAGATTTAACATGCCAAACAGCAGTAGTCACTTTATCAGCCCTCTAGCGCTTTCTACCTTAGATGGCATTATTGGTGTCACATTTAACGGCGTTGCAGCATTCGACGGGAGCGGTCGCTTTGTAGCCTCCGCTGGGGATGTGAATGGAGATGGTATTGATGATGTGTTGATAGGTGCCCCTGGTGTTGGTTCCACCTATCTTATTTTTGGTCAGAGGGGCGCTTGGAGTATGCCGTTAGCACTCTCAAGCCTGAATGGAACCAATGGCGTCGTTATCAACGGCATCAACGGCAACTCCGTAGCCTCAGCCGGGGATGTGAATGGAGATGGTATTGATGATGTGTTGATAGGCGCTAGTCCTGCCTCTCCCGGAAATCTCTCCCATGCGGGTTCCACCTACCTTATTTTTGGTCACACAGGTGTTTGGAGTAACCCGTTGGCGCTCTCAAGCCTCAATGGAACCAATGGCGTTGTCATTAACGGCATTGCAGCAAATGACAGCAGCGGCAACTCCGTAGCCTCAGCCGGGGATGTGAATGGAGATGGTATTGATGATGTGTTGATAGGCGCTAGTCCTGCCTCTCCCGGAAATCTCACTCAGGCCGGTTCCACCTACCTTATTTTTGGTCACAGAGGTGTTTGGAATAGCCCATTAGCGTTCGCAAGCCTCAATGGAATCACTGGCGTTGTCATTAACGGCATTGCGGCAGGCGACTTTAGCGGCAACTCTGTAGCCTCAGCTGGAGATGTGAATGGAGATGGCATTAATGATTTGCTGATAGGCGCTTATTTTGCCTCCCCCGGAGGTGTCTCTGGTGCGGGTTCCACTTATCTTATTTTTGGTCATACAGGCGCCTGGAACAGCCCGTTGGCCCTCGCAAGCCTCAATGGAATCACTGGCGTTGTCATTAACGGCATTGCGGCAGGCGACTTTAGCGGCAACTCTGTAGCCTCAGCTGGAGATGTGAATGGAGATGGCATTAATGATTTGCTGATAGGCGCTTATTTTGCCTCCCCCGGAGGTGTCTCTGGTGCGGGTTCCACTTATCTTATTTTTGGTCATACAGGCGCCTGGAACAGCCCGTTGGCCCTCGCAAGCCTCAATGGAATCACTGGCGTTGTCATTAACGGCATTGCGGCAGGCGACTTTAGCGGCAACTCTGTAGCCTCAGCTGGAGATGTGAATGGAGATGGCATTAATGATTTGCTGATAGGCGCTTATTTTGCCCCCGGAGGTTTTGGTGCGGGTTCTACCTACCTTATTTTTGGGCACAGAGGCACTTGGAGTACGCCGTTCGCACTCTCAAGCCTGAGCGGAACTAATGGTGTTGTCATTAACGGCATGACAACAAGCGATTACAGCGGCTACTCTGTAGCCTCCGTTGGGGACGTGAATGGAGATGGTATTAGCGATGTGGCGGTAGGCGCTTTTATTGCCTCCCCCGGAGGTATCTTTGAGGCAGGTTCCACTTACCTTATTTTTGGGCACACAGGCGCTTGGAGTAGCCCATTGCCACTCTCAAGCCTGAATGGAACTAATGGCGTTATCATTAATGGCATTGCAGCAGGTGACCGTAGTGGCACTTCTGTAGCCTCAGCTGGAGACGTGAATGGGGATGGTATTGACGACGTGCTGATAGGAGCGCCTAATGCTTTTGGATATGCTGGTTCCAGCTATCTTATTTTTGGCGATAGCCTGGATTTGTTAATCAATACTCTGACAATCAATCAAGGGCAAACGATATTTTTGAACAATAGCATGCTGGCTGCTATGCATCGGAATAATCTCGCAATTAATGCAAGCATTCCCTTTAGTATTACCAATGTCGCGCATGGAGCCTTTTCAACACTCAATTTTCTTCAGGGTGCGCTCTCTCAAAGCTCCGTTTCGTTCACGCATGACGGCAGCATTTATCCACCCAGTTATGAGGTGACAGTTGGGGGAAACTGGGTAATTGCAGGCCCACAAGCGGCTACGATTAGTTTTGATGGTTTTCCAGTCCTTTACCTTAACCCTTTCTCTGTAGCACAAGGGCAAACAGTTGTTTTAACTAACCAGACTATTTATGCAACAAGCCTTTACTCTCCAGCTGATGCGTTGATGTTCAGCGTAAGCAATGTTTTGCACGGAAACTTTGTTCAGACTAACACGACAATCGTAAAGAACCAGTTTAACCAAAGTGTTTTAACACAAGGTCTAATTGCTTTTGCGACGGATGGCAGCGCTAATGCGCCAAGTTATGACATTTCTGTTAGTGATGGCAGGATTACTACATCAGTCGTCCATGGTGTTGTGGATTTCAATGTAGCGCCTATATTGCTATTGATTAATAATCAATTAA
>Ga0207127_10225_pt1 | contig 13209 bp, 8 predicted proteins | sample Alteio_BWMinHeat_17_FD_153574 | JGI IMG/M metagenome (GOLD analysis project Ga0207127, IMG submission 153574) | Enriched cells from forest soil in Barre Woods Harvard Forest LTER site, Petersham, Massachusetts, United States -... | ecosystem: Environmental > Terrestrial > Soil > Temperate forest >...
GGACCCTGGGGTCATCCGGCGCGCCACACCAGAAGTAAGCAATTCGTTTAAGGCTTATGGCGGCAAATGTTCCCGGATGACTTCGTATAAATTCCACCGCCAACCGGCGCTTCTCAGCAATGTAAGGAATCTCGCCCATCCGTTGATATTTGTTGAGTTCAGCACTGTTCCATATGGGGTGCTTCCCTTGCACGATCAATCCATCTGCGCCGGGCTGATTTCCTAAATACAGCTCTTCCCCAAAATTGCTGCGCAGGCCAAGGTAGTGCATGGTGATGTAATTTCTCGCGACCCAGGGCACGCATCCCAGAACAATCAGCGCGAGTACCGAAACAAGCCCGGTTTTGATTGAAGGGAAAGATCGCTGCCGCCACCAAATCCATAACAGAGAAACCGGCAAGAAGCTCAGCAGTGTCGGATTACTATTGGCAACCAACCCCCAAAGCAGACCCAGAAGTAAAAAGTGACCGATGCGCGGCTCCCGTCGCACACGCAGCGTGGCATACACCACCGCGGCCACCAGTAATGCTGAAAAACTTGTGTCCCATACCCAACGTACCGACCATTGCACGGCATAGGGCAGCAGCGCCCAAAGCCATGCAGCTACGATCCCCGATTTTATGCCGACCGTTTCTTTTCCAATACCAACCATCACAACCGCGGTCAGGGCGGCAAACAAACTGTTCACGGCAGTGATTACCCATGCCGAAATCGGGCTGTACACGCCAAAAACCTTGAAGACGCCGGCGAGAAGCAGGGGGTACACCGGCGTATACCACGCCGTGGGTCCGGTGGCGACTCCGAAAGGAGAGCTGAACCCATGGCCTTCAACAATGGATTGCGCAACCTCGCCAATTTCATAAGCAAAGAAAAGATGGTTCGATTGCACAGCAGCAAACCAGGGACGAAGGCTGAAATCCACCACGCGCACCAGGAGCGCTACAACAAAGATAGTTGTGGGAGAACAGATAAATCTTAGCAACCGGCCTGATCGGCTCGCGGCATGCTGAATGTCTGCAGGCTTGCTGTCGTTTGCACTCAAAGCAGCTCTTCAAGGGAGTGAATTATATTCTGTCCAAAATTGAATGGTAGAATAACACGTCCTTCATCAATCAAGCGTTCTGCCAATTCAATCATACGAACAATGCAAACAAAGCCGCAAAACCAACAAACCCAAAATAAACACGCTCAAGTTTCAGAGATGACTTCAGAGACGACTGCAGGCAATTCCGCGGTGAACGGTTCATTCTGGTCGCGCTCGCACGTCCTTCTTGGCGTCGCCACAGTCAGCTTTGCCATGCTTCTTTTGGAGCTGGCCTTGACCCGGTTGTTTTCTGTCGTGCTCTTCTATCACTTTGCTTTTTTGGCGATCTCTGTCGCCTTGTTGGGACTGGGCGCAGGCGGCGTCACGGCATATCTAAAGAAAGCGCATCTGGCACAATATTCTCTCTCGCGGCTGGGTTGCGTGCTTTCCGTGTTGAATGCCATCGCCACGCTGGTCGTGCTTGAAATCATCTTGCACGCCCGCATTTCTTTGCGCATTACACCTGGAACGGTCTTGCGATTGACGGTGATCTATTTAGCTGCCGCCTTCGTGTTCTTCTTAAATGGAGTTCTGCTTTCAGTCGTCTTTGCCCGCGCACCTCGCCCGGTCTCCCGGCTCTACGGCGCAGACCTGCTCGGTGGCGCGCTGGCCTGCATGGCGGCGGTGCCGCTCTTAAACGTGATCGGTGCCCCCAATGCCGTGCTGGTCTCCGCTCTGGTGATGGCTTTGGCGGCATCGTTGTGGGCGCAAAGGCGCAGCGCTAAACTCGTCGCGCTGGTTTTGGGCATGGTTTTTGTTCTACTGCTGGTTGTCAACCGCGGCGAGAGAGTGCTCGATATTGTTTACTCGAAGGGAGTGCGCCGCAATCCTAAGGTTGAGTTTGTGCGCTGGAACGCGTTGTCGCGGGTTGAAGTTTTTCCCGACGAGCAGGGCAAAGGCATCCAGATTGACGGCGATGCTTACACCGCTTTAATGGATACCGACCCAAGCGACACTGAAGATGCGTGGCAGAAAACCTGGGACACCGAAGCCGCGCCCTCCGTAGTCAGCGTGTTGCGTCCCCACGGGGCTTACGCCATCATCGGCCCCGGCGGTGGAGTTGACGTGCTGCGTGCCGTCAGCGGAGGAAGTCCCAGCGTGACCGCCGTTGAAATCAATCCCATTATTGCCAATTTGATCATGGGCGGCGCTTATGCGGAATACAGCCACCATCTTTATCAGCTCCCTCAAGTTCACGTCCATGTTGCCGACGGACGCGCCTGGCTTCGCAGCAGCACTGAGCAATACGACATCGTGCAGATGACCAAGGTGGATACCTGGGCCTCAACCGCCGCCGGCGCATTGGCCTTGAGTGAAAACTCGCTCTACACCATGGAAGCGTTCCACGATTATTTTGCCCACCTGAAGCCGGATGGAATGCTGGTGGTCACCCGTTGGGATTTCGCCCAACCTCGCGAGGCCTTGCGTATCGTCGCGCAGGATATGGAAACGCTGCACGCTCTCGGGATAGCAAATCCCGCGGCACACTTGATGATTATTGCCGAAGGCGGCCTCGACCAGGATGGACAGGCCGTCGCCGTATTCGCTAAAAAAAGCCCGTTCTCTCCAGCCGAACTGCAGGCTGTGGAACAATATCTGCAAAGCCATCCCACGCTCCTGCCGCTCTATATGCCGGGGAAGCCGGAGCTGGCGCACGCGGCAACCGGAGCAGGTGCGTATGCGGCGCTGATCCAAGGCAACGATGCCTCCAGGTTTTCCGACCAGTATCCTTTTAATGTCGCGCCGGTTTACGATAACTCGCCCTTTTTCTTCTTTACCCTCAAGCCCACTGTGGCGTTGGGCCAGCTTCTGCACAGCTCGCGCGGCCGGCAGGCTTGGAAGAACAACATGGGCATCCTGGTGCTTGCTTTTTTAATCGGGCTTTCCACCGTAGCGGTGCTGGCCTTTCTGGTATTGCCCCTGCTGCTGGTCTCCGGGAAACCCAGCCGTCATCTGCTCGCGCTGATGTATTTTGTCGCCATTGGTCTGGGTTACATCATGGTTGAAATTGCGCTCATCCAGCGCTTCGTGGTTTTTCTCGGCCATCCCACCTACGCCATGACCGTGGTTGTCTTCTGCATGCTGCTCTCGAGTGGCATTGGGAGCCTGGTCTCCCGCCGCTGGTTCTCGCAGACCGCGCGGATCAGGCTGGCATTAATTGCGATTGCCGCCGCCGTTCTCATTTATATGTTCGTTCTGCCTGGCCTGCTCACTCAGTATGTAGGACTGCCGTTCGCAATAAGATTGGTCCTGAGCTGCGCTGCTCTTATTCCCCTGGGATTCATTATGGGAATGCCCTTTCCCACCGGACTGCGTGCTCTTAGCGAAAAAATATCTGCTTCTGGCGAGAACCACGACAGCTCTTCGGAAAATATTATTGAATGGGCGTGGGCCATGAACGCCGGATCGAGTGTGCTTGGATCAGTCGTGGCTATGGTGGTTGCCATGAGTTCCGGCTTGAATGCAGTTCTGGTCTGCGCCGCCGCGGCTTATCTTGTTGCTGGATTGGTTGCACGCAGGGGATAGAACTCGGTGTCTCTGTGTCTCTGTGGTGAACAAGCGCTAACCCCAGCGGTGAAAACATTTCATTGGGACTTAACTGCAACGGATCTCCAAACCTCTATCACGAACCAGACCCCCAGTATCATCATCTCCGGCTCAATCGGGTGCCGGTATCGCGGATGCGGGAACGTAATGTAATAAACCAACGGATAGACCAAAATCAAAGAAGCATACAAAAGCGCTCCCGGTTTTTTCTGCCGGATCACCAGCCACAATCCCCCAAACGCCAGCACCGTTGAGAGCAGGAAGAAGACGTAGCGGCTGCGCGAGAGTCCAGGAGTTCCCGATGCCCGCGGCGTACCGAACCAAAAGTAAAAAGCTCGCTTCAGACAGAGCGAAACGAACATCGCCGGATGCGACCGGATAAACTCCATAGCCTCATGTCCGCGCTCATGCGCATAGGCAATCTCGCCCATGCCCTGATACGCAGCAAACTCGGCTGCGTTCTGACTGGGATGCCGTTGCCACTTCCATAAACCGTCAGCATCTTCATAGTTGCCAAGCCGCAGCTCTGCTCCAAAATTGCTGCGAATGAACACGAACCTGCCAAACACCTCATAGTTGCGGATCATCCACGGTGTCACGCAGAGCACGAAGATGACAATTGCTAATGCCGCCGGGCCCATCCATTTTTTGTGTTCACGAAGACGTTGATAACATGCCCACGCCAACGCGAAAGGCAGCAGCGACAGCAGCGAAGGATTGCTAAGTGCAATCGCCCCCCAGGTAAGCCCGAAGAGCACCCACGTTTTCAGGCCGTCGGAATTTTTCAGCCGCAGCGTCAACAAAAAAACTGCACTCAACAGGAAAGCGGAAAAGCTCGTCTCCCACACCCAGCGAATGGCAAAGTACATGGAGTAGGGCAGCACCGCCCACAACCATGCCGACCATAAAGCTGTTTTCTCGCCGAGAGTTTCCTTTGCGATGGAATAAATCGTCAGGCAAGTCAGGGCCGAAAATAAACTGTTGATCGCCAGCAGGACCCACGCGGATTGATAGCTGTAAATTCCGAAGATCTTGAACACACCAGCCACCAAATATGGATACAGCGGCGCAACCCACGCCGTGGGCCCGGTATTCCCATGAAATGGAGAACTAAATCCCTGGCCGGTCGCAACCGAGTAGGCAATCCTGCCCGTCTCCCAACCCAAGCCAAAGCTTTCCTGGTCAGGACTGGTTTTATACGTGTGCTCGGCCGTCATGACCAGCAGGCGCAGTGCCAGCGCCACCAGTGCAATAACGATCGGCCTGCGCAAGGTTTTTCTTAGAACACTGGAAGATTGGGCCGCGTGGCTGGAAGAGGCGTTAGGAGATTCAGATTCAGGTTTATTGATGGGCACCAACCTACGCCTTCACCTTTACTGGTTTCCCCGTGCGCGCAGCTTCATAGATGGCACTGATGATCTGTATATCGCGCCGTCCCATCTCTCCTCCGACGGGTGTTTCGCGCCCGGTGAGGATGCAATCGGCAAAGTCATCCATATGGGCGGCCTGCTGATTGATGGGAGTGAAATTCAGCGGTCCGCGGCTGGTTTCGGCCACGATGCCGCGGTAGGTAAATGCATGTTGCTTAAATTCCATCCAGCCCTTTGCGCCTTCAATGCGGAATTGATCGGCGGAGTGATTGAAACTTGTGACCGCATCGCATTTTGCGCCATTGGGGAATTCCATCGTCCAACGGATGGTCTCTTCCACTTCATTGAATAGTTCGGGCTTGGTCTTCGGTTCCTCGTGCGCGGTTACGGAGACAGGCGCAACTCCATTGGCGGCCATGCATGCTCCATGCACAATGTAGATGCCGAGGTCCATCATCGGACCGCCTCCCGCCAGCTTCTTATCAATTCGCCACGCGCGTTGGCCAAAAATGAATCCGCGGTCGCCCGTCATTTTCATGAAAGGACCAAAGTCCTGTTCTTTCGCCAGCCGCATCATCTCTTTGTGATAGAGGTCGTAATGCAGCCGGTATCCAACCGCCAACTTAACCTTCGCCTTCTTGCAAGCGGCAATCATCCGGTCGCAGCCTTCGACGGATGTAGCCATCGGTTTTTCTGAGATCACGTGCTTGCCCGCCTTAGCGACCCGGACGGTATATTCAGGATGCAACGCTGGCGGCGTCACAACGTAGACAATATCAATATCTGGATTGTGCGCAATCTGCTCCATATTGTCGTAGCTGTAGATGTTCTTCTTGTTCAAGTTATAGGTTGCCGCCCACTGCTCGCCCTTTTCTGGATGGCCGGTAATTACGCCGGCTAGGTAGCACAGCTTGGTCTCACGCAAAGCGGGTCCAAGCTGGCCTGAGGAATATTTGCCCAGCCCGAGCAGCGCCACGCCCAGCTTGCGACCCTTGTTTTGTGCCAGCGCTTCCTGTGCACGAAGATCAAGTCCGGTGGTTGCCAGCGCCGCTGTTCCGAACAAAAGATTGCGCAAAAAGTCGCGGCGTGAAGTATCGAAGATGGTCATAAGAATGGGCTCCCGGTCGAGCTGCGTTCAACAGGTTACAGATTCTAATCCCGTGTGGCGTATAGGTTCAACTTTTTCTCTTCCAGAAAATCCAGCTTCTCTTTCAGATGCGTGGCTTCGGGCGACGGATAAACTTTGACCCCCGTCAAGCTATCGCATTGCTGAATATCGTGGTGCTGCAGATAACAACTTCTCCAACTGTCCTTAACATTGTGATATTGGGCCATCATAGATCGGTCACCGATGCGCACCGGCACAGCCGCGCTCACGGCAATCACTAAAATGACGATGGTTCCAACTGTTTTAAGACTTTTGCTGCTGTATGCGAGACAGGAAAAATATATTCCGAGAAATGCGGGAATGAGATAAGGGACATAACGTGAGCTTTGCGCGGTCAACAAGCCCATGCAAAGCCGTCCCAAAGCCGTATTGGCGCAAAAAAACAGGGAAAAGATAAGCAAAGCAGCGCCCACCAGGTTTTGCGCTCCGCTTTCTTCTTTTCTCGACAGAACCCCTGCCAATGCAGCCACCAGTGCTACACCACTCCAAACCAAAATCATGCTGCCGATGAGGGTTGGAATTACACCAGATCCTTTGATCCCGGTGAAATTCACAAACATCAGGCCTGCATAGTGCACATACTGCATCATCGGCTCGGAAAAAGGTTTGAAGCATGCTGCTGCGGGGTCAAACTTGTAACCAATGAAGAAAGAAAAAAATGAACCCACAGCGATCAGAATCGCCACAAGCGAAACAACGGCGGTGGGGCCTGGAACACCGGTGCGTTTATGTCGCCAGTAATCAAGGACGAGTAAAAGAGGCGTGATCAGCCCAATGAAAATTCCGAATCCGGTGTAAATGAGAAGGAAGTTGGTGACCAGAATCCATGCGTATCGCGTGAGCGGACGCGGCAGCGTCCATCCTATGCAATAGATGACCAGCAGCAGAATAGGAAGCGGCCCATGCGCCAGGTTCGTGGTGCCAAAGAGGGTCTCGTATTCCAAAGGTGTAAGGAAGATGAGAGGAATCACGGCGTCGAAATAAGTAACCGGTCCATAAAGGCGCTTTTTCAAGTACAGCGCCAGCAACGCCGCCAGCACAAAGATTGCACAGGCGAGAAAGGCCTCTGCCCGGCTATTCCAGTGGAACATCGGTTCAAAAAGCCACGAAACGAGTGCGCCAACGCCCTGGCGGTGCGGCCCATGCTGCCAGCGGAACATCTCCCAGAACGAATGTTTTTCAAAAAGAGTGGCATTGTTAAAGTCCCATTGGTCCCAGAAAAAAATATTGACCGCGTAGCGGTTGACCAGACGAAACAACCGTGCAGCTACAACTCCAGTGGTTAGCAATACGAAGAGAAGCGGCCACAGCGCTCTCTGTTGGGGGGCAGTTTCGCCGGCGCTCTTTTGCGATAGAACTTCAGATTGAGCACTCATGGGGTTTCTGTCCGCTGCTGTTGGCTGAGGTCAAGCACTCGCACCAGGGCGATTGCAATTCCCATGAACAACCAGATCAGGAGCATGACTTCACCATCGCCCAGGGTGTAATGAACAAAAGAACTCATCACGAATGCAACCACAGCCCCAAATATTCCCAAAAAGACACCACGCGCGAACCACTCGCCATGCTGCACTTGTTTCCACGAGCGTGCCAGAAAAAGCAGGTAGGCAATCATGAGCCACACCCATACAGCTAGGCAAGGCAATCCACAATCCACTGCTAATTCGATAAACGTAGAGTGAAAATGGCTGCGCAGCGGAAATTTCTTAAAAGCGGCAAGGTTCCATTGTTCGCCATACACCAGTTCGCTGTCGGGTCCCACGCCAAACACGGGATGCTCCGCAACCAGCCGGGGCGCATCTTTCCACATGAGCCAACGGAACTCACTTCCCGCATCTCCCAGTGCCAGCCATCCCATGTTTCGTTCTCTTTGGATCCAGACCGTGCCCACAATGAAGGCCAAAACCAGTGCGATCAGGGCGGCCATACGAATCCGTTTGAACATTACCCAAAACACAAACGCGCATCCCAGCAGCAGAGCAGCCATATAGGTCCGGGTCACGGTCGCGAGCAACGCCGCGGAAGTCCCAAGAAAAATCACAGCTAAAATCCACCGGGCCGCGGTCCGTTCTTTCCAACTCGAAACCAGCAGTCCAAAGGTCAGCAAGCCAACCTGCAGCAGCATGCCGGCATAGGGGATGTAGTGATAAAAGTGGCCTTGCGCGCGCGGTGGACGTCCGCGTTTTGGAATGTTGCCAGGTTGGCTCAACCACTGTTGAAGGTCATTTCCATCAACTTGCACATTAAAAATTACCAGAGGCGCATTGCGGGCAATGCGGAGCGAGAGTGTTTTGTCTGCCTGTATGGCTTTGAGCGCTGCACTCCATTGTTGCGGAGTTCGTGTGGGATGTCCGTTGATGGATTGCACGATGTCTCCCGACCGCAGCCCAAGCTGGTACAGGTTCGTATCTGGAGAAATTGTGACCAGCTCCGTGCCGATTCCGTGGACGTATTGCCATCCCGTGCGTGCCACACTGACCATAGTTGAAGCCAGAAGCAGGCAAGTCAGGATCTTGACTTGCTTCACGCTGCTTATGTTCTGCGCTACAACCACCGCCAGGATGATCAAGGTAAACCAGCCCAACCGTGCCCGGCTCAGGGTTGGGGCATAGGAGAGTGCGGTTGCGACTGCGGCAAGCGTTAGAAAGAGCAGCGAAGGCAACAGGAACGGCTGTTGCTCAAACTTTCTGACTAGCCCCAGCCGTATAACCCAAACCGGGAGTGCCACCAGAAAGACGATGCGGGCCCACTGCGTCTCATGAGGAGCAAGGATGGAGATCAGGCAAAGGCAGAAGAAAATCGTCTTATTCAGCCAGGCGGCGATTGCGTCACGGACCGGATTTTGATTGGCATCAGGAGCAAGAGGCTCTGCCGCCGGCGCACCGCGGGATTGCCGGCCGGCATCAGCCAGCATAGTTTTCTGATGTAGGTTCAAATTTCCTCTCCAAAAAGCTTCTTCCTCAAAACGGCACCAAGTTTAATGATTGATACTAACAGCACTTCAAGCATGGGAGGGAAGCCGGTAAGAATGCATCTTTAATGCAGAAATAAACAATCTTTAAGTATAGGAACAAACCTGATTACTTTTTGTAAAGAAGAGCTACAATCTAGCGAAAACATCCTCTGTTAATATCTTTTCTTGGCAACAATGGAGGCTCCCATGTATCTGCAACGTTCTGCAGCGATTCTTGTATTTTTCGCCGTCATACTTCTGGTGTTACCTTTGCTCTCGCAGACCCAGGTTGCCGGCCTGCGGCCGGAGCTCGTGTGGCAGCAAACCTCGCCCACAGCCCAGGGCCTCGATGGTTCCGTGCTATACCAAATTGTTTATCGTTCCAACTCCCTGCCTGATGCACCCAAGACGCCGGCCCCAACCAATCCTGGCAACGCCGCGAACGGCCGTGTATTGAATACTGTCGGAACGACCACCACAGCACCAACCGGCGGCACGTGGTTGATTGGCGGCAACGCAGGCATCACCTGTACCGCTTCGCCTTGCAAAGATTATCTCGGAACCAGCGACAACAACGCATTTGAAATTCGTGTGGGAGGGAGCCGGGCCCTGCGCATCGAGCCGCAATTTGATTCTGGCAGCAGCAACAGTTTTACACCCAACCTGATTGCCGGCTTCAGCGGCAATGCGGTTACTGATGGAGCCATAGGTGCCACCATCGCAGGCGGCGGCGAAGCCGGCGGGGGGAATAGCGTGACCGCTAAGTTTGGCACCGTGAGCGGCGGGCTGAACAACATGGTCAACGGTGCATCGGGGACCGTCAGTGGCGGACAAAGTAACAACGCCATGGGAATCCATGCCGCCATCTGCGGGGGCTCGCAGAATGCCGCCATTGGACAGGGCTCAACCATTGCCGGCGGGGTCGGCAACAGCGCCAATGGTGAAGGTGCATTTGTTGCTGGTGGAGGCTCCAACAGCGCTGGCGGTAACTATAGCTTTGCTGCCGGCCACCATGCCAGCACCCGTGGGGATGCAGGGACCTTCGTCTGGGGAGACGATTCCAGCAGCACCGATGTCAGGCCCACTGGCCCGAACCAATTCGTAGCAAGAAGCTCTGGTGGGGTGGTCTTTTACAGCAATCCTGCTCTTAGCTCTGGCGTGGTGCTTGAGCCCGGCGGCGGCTCATGGTCTTCTCTCAGCGACCGCAACATGAAAGAGCACTTTGCCGGCGTTGATGCGACGCAAGTGCTGGCCGAGGTTTTGCAGTTGCCCATCGCGACCTGGAATTACAAGTCGCAGAGCGCCGGCATCCGCCACATCGGCCCCGCCGCGCAGGATTTTTATGCGGCCTTCAAAGTAGGAGAAGATGAGCGCCGCATCACCGATATTGATGAAGGCGGCGTTGCCCTGGCTGCCATTCAGGGATTGAATCAAAAACTGGAAGCCGAGCTCAAAGCAAAAGACGAACAACTGGCCGAGCAGCAACAAGTGAACAGCCAGCAGGAGCAGGAAATCCGCAAGCTGATGGAAGCAGTAGAGAAGCTGCGCCGACAGGTGGAAGCCAGAAACTAGGGTTAACTGGCATCTTTGGTAAAGATGCGCGTAGCTCGCCGCGTCTCCTGATTGCATTTCCCATTCATCTTGATTGTTTGAACGATCCGCTGTTGCCTCAGGTTTCCCATGCCCATTTTTTTCTCAGCCTTGGTTCTTTCCAGCAAACTAACCTGCCAGCGCCGTGCTTGTTACGAGAAGACCTCATTTCCAATCCGCGCCAGAAGATGAAACGTATTGGTAAGTAGGCTCACTACATGATACCAGGCGAAACCAAGCGGAACGAATCTCAACAAGACAGTGTTAAAGACCTGCCAACAGGTCTGGGACATATCCCTTTGCAGGAGCGGGTTTCATGGATGTCGCAATTTTCGGCGCTGGAATCGCTGGTTTGATGGCAGCCATTACCTTGCGTGCGCAGGGGCACCATTGCCGTATTTATGAGCGTCTTAGTCGTGGCCATGAAACTGGCATGGGGTTTATCTTGACGCCAGAAGGCGTTGATTGCTTGCAGAAATTCGGAGTGCGCTTCAGCGGCGCTTTCAGCGGTGTGCCGCTTAATCGTTACTGCTGCCGCAATGCAGCCGGCGAGATTCTGCACGAGCAAGCCATGCCTGCCGGCGCCCGCAGCATGCGGCGTTGTCATCTTATATCCGCATTGATCGGCGCTTTGCCGGCAAATGACACGCTTGCTTTTGGCGCTGAGTTAAGTGGTCTGGAGTTCGGTGAAAGCGGTCGAGTTACGGTGGCCTGCTTGAGTTCAGGCACGCGCATTCATGCCGATTTGTACGTTGCCGCCGATGGTATACGTTCGCAGGCAAGGCAAGCTTTGTTTCCTGATTGGCCTGCGTCGCCAGCCCAGGTGCTGGAAATCGTTGGACTTCTACGCTGTGACAAAACCATACGATGGGCCGGCCACGACTTCAACAAATTCCATGCGCCAAGTGGAGGCATTGCTCTCGGTATTTTGCCCGTGGATCCATACCACGTAGTTTGGTATCTGCAATTTGACGCACACCGTTTTCCTCCGCCGAAAGAAAACGGCAATGCCAGTCCCGAGGCGCGGCATGCTTTCGTGGAAAAATTGGTAGGGGACTGGGCCGATCCTGTCCCGCATCTGCTTGCCAAGACTGATTTCTCGCGAGTGTATCTTTGGCGCCCGATGGATACCGATCCTGTGCCGCACTTCTATCAGGGCAACCTGGTTTTGGTCGGCGATGCCGCGCATCCCCTGTCGCCGTTTACCAGCCAGGGAGTATCATCGGCACTTGCCGATGCGGTTGCGCTCGCGAGCGCCGTAAACGCAAAGGTCAACACCGGAAGCGATCTCACCCATGCTCTTGCCGCCTACTCCGTCGAGCGTCGTGAGCAGTGCGCTCCCTACGTCGCCAAAGGACGCGAGCTGACCCAGCAGTTTCTCAAACCCCAGGCTGTCAATGGCACTTTGCTGCCCGTAGCTTAATCTAGAAACTATCTAGCTTTTGTTGGCATTGCGAAGAACGGCACATACTAAGAGGTGTCATCCTGAGCCGTAGGCGAAAGACCTCCGATGGAGATTGAGCTACCCGCGGCTTAAATCGGACCACCTGGGATTTCCACTTTTCTAAGGAAATTTGGAAGAATCTAAGGATGTCAACTAAGCCAGATGGATCTAAATATCTAGGGAGCCCTCCCATGCCCAAAGCATACGACGCAATCATTATTGGTACCGGACAAGCTGGACCCTTTCTGGCCCAGCGTCTCGCGGCCGCCGGAATGAAAGTTGCAATTGTCGAACGAAAGTTGTTCGGAGGCACTTGCGTCAACACCGGATGCATCCCAACCAAGACCATGGTGGCCAGCGCCTATGCTGCTCGAGTTGCGCAACGCGCCGCCGAGTATGGTGTGACGCTGGATGGGACCGTCCGGGTTGATATGAAGAAGGTGAAGGCCCGTAAAGATGCCATCTCCGGCAAATCGCGCGTGGGCATGGAGACCTGGCTTAAGCGCATGGAAAACTGTACGGTATACCAGGGACATGCTCGCTTCGAGTCTCCACGAGAGGTCAGAGTCGGGAGCGAATTGCTCAGCTCCGAACGCATCTTTATTAATGTAGGCGGGCGCGCCGTGGTTCCTCCCATGCCGGGACTCGACCAGATTTCATACCTGACGAACTCTTCCATGATGGAAGTTGATTTTCTGCCCAGCCATCTGGTGATCGTGGGTGGCAGCTATGTCGGCCTGGAATTCGGGCAGATGTTTCGCCGCTTCGGCAGCGAGGTAACCATTGTGGAGCAAACTTCCCGTCTGATCTCCCGCGAAGATGAAGATGTTTCCCTTGCCATCCAGCAGATCTTGCAGCAGGAAGGCATCAACCTTCGCCTGAATGCAAAGTGCATTGCCTTTGCCAGGCACGAGCAGGGGATCGCCGCGCGTGTTGATTGCACCGAGGGCGCTCCCGAAGTGATGGGCAGCCATGTGTTGCTTGCCGTCGGACGCCGCCCAAACACCGATGACCTCGGTCTCGACAAAGCCGGCGTTGTAACCGATGCCCGTG
>Ga0207127_10226_pt1 | contig 13143 bp, 12 predicted proteins | sample Alteio_BWMinHeat_17_FD_153574 | JGI IMG/M metagenome (GOLD analysis project Ga0207127, IMG submission 153574) | Enriched cells from forest soil in Barre Woods Harvard Forest LTER site, Petersham, Massachusetts, United States -... | ecosystem: Environmental > Terrestrial > Soil > Temperate forest >...
CTTACCCAGATGCTCCAGAAGTTAATGAAGGCCGGGAATCTGTGAGTAAAATAGTTTTAGCCATTCGAAAGGATATGATTAAAGAAACAAAGCTGACTTCAAGAGATTTTATCTATACAGTTGTTATTGATTGACACGCGTTTTACAGAGATTTGACTTCTCTCCTAGGTCTGTCTCCTGACAGTCATGAAACTAAACCTTATTCAATATCCTTATTCCCGCCAGTTGGCAATGGCAGCTCCTGCTTTCTCTTTTTGAAGTGCCATGCAATACCCAGATTGGTTCTGATCATGCCATCATTAAGAGTATAATTTATGTATGGAGATAATTCAAAGATAAAACTCAGATTCCTGACTCTTTTGAAAGGGGATACCAACACTCCTCCGCTGACTAAGTATCCGTTGATGTACTGTCCGTTATTAAATAGTCCGTAAAAAACATTGAAATTAACCCCAAGTCCAACATAGGCTTTTAGAATATCAGTTCTTTTTAAATTCAATTTTGGGGAAATTTCCATGTTACTATTCCCGCCATTGGTATTTGTCTCGAGGCGGAAATCAGCCCATATCCTGTTTTCGGGATTAGTACTAATACCTATATATGAATTGATTGGATAATAGCTTACTGCAACCTGCCCGAAAACAGTTTGAATAAAACCAGTAAAACAAATCAGAAAAATAAAAATTCTTTTCATAAAGGTTCATTTAAAGCTTCTAAAAATCCACAATATGCCGGTTTGGGTTTGTATTGATCATCAAACATTAGTGGCCAATCAATATGATTATTGTTCCTTATCCATGAATCAGAATCCCCTATGCCCCAGAATGTAATACCGTATTGGTATTTTGATGGCAACTCTTTATAACCTCTTACAACATTCTTTACGATATATTTCTGCTGTTGTGCCATGGCATTTGTAAAGTTGGTTAAGTTGTTAAAAAAATTAAAAGAAACATCCCATTCAGAATAATAAACTTTATAATCCCGATTAGTTACCTGAAGAGAAGCATTGTTAATTTCGTCAATAGAAGGATAATTGGACAAAATATGCATTTGAAAACCGATCCCATCAATTTTGATGCCTTTGTTTCGAAGCATATCTGCAAGGCCTAATGCTGCATTCCGTTTTACAGTATTGCTTTCTAAATTATAATCATTGTAAAATAAAACTGCATACGGATCTGCATCATGCGCCCATATGAAAAACTTTTCAATATAATCATTCCCGATATGCTGTTGCCAGATGTTATTTTTCAGTGTCCCGTCTTCATTCAAGGCTTCATTTACAACCATCCAGCTTTCCACGACACCTCTATAGCGCCCCATAACAGTCTGGATATGAGATTTTGCCATATTTTCCCAATCCTGTTTACTTCCCTGGAAATATGTGAGCCAATCAGCCATGTAATAAGGCCAGGTAAGATTCGCCCCTTGAAAATGCTTATTATATGTCTTGCAAAAATCTGCGAGATAATCGTATTCGCTGAAATTATATTCATATTGATGAGGATGCAATTTGTATAACAGGAAAGCACTAACTGGCACTATCATATTGTATTGGTTAATTACAATATTACGATATGCCATATTTGATTGCAACATAGAAACATCAACAGCTGCACCTACCTTAAAACCAGCCGACCTATAAAGCGAATTAACAGAATCATCACAAGCATCCGTTCCTGATTTCTGACAACTGAAAAAGAATATTATGGCGAATAAAGCCGTAATTAATTTTCGCATGGTCAAAAATAATCTATTCTTATCATATCTAACAAATACAATACCTCATCATTTTACACGTTATTCCCCCATGCAAATGCAAAAGATTGCCTTTTTAACACTCTTTATTCTTGTTACCGGTCTTGGTACCAGTTGCAAAAGGGATAATCCTGTCAGGAAAACGCTTCTGTATATTCCCTTTGGAGACTCATATACTGCAGGTCATGGCGCTGATCCCAACCAGGCATACCCGGTTCTGCTTGTCAATGACCTGAATAAGGATGGCATCCCCATAAAAATGATCATAAATGAAGGGCTTGGAGGCCATACTACCGGACAAGCATTACAAGAAGAGATGCCGGTATTTGATACAAGTCATGCAACTTTCACATCTATTTTGTTGGGAGCCAATGATTGGGGACAATATGTTGACACAGCTACCTTTCACGCGAACTATATAAAGATGATCAATGATATCCAGGCGAAACTCCCTAAAAAAACAAATATCCTCATCATAACGGTGCCGGATATTTCTGCAACACCGGGTGGCAGAGCTCAGGCAAACGGGCGTGATATCGTAAAGGATATCAACAATTTAAATGACATCATCAAACAGGAAGCCAGCAATTTTCACTTACCGGTCGCCGATATTTATCCGCTCTCACAGGAAATGAATAATAATCCCGGTTTAATAGCTTCCGATAGCCTGCACCCCAATGCAAGGGAATATGCAAGATGGGAGCAACTGGTTATTTTGCCAGTGGCTAGGAACATGCTAAAATAAGAGCGAAGGGCGGACAGCGGCGGCGAAAAAAGTCCAATTAACATCTACTTCGCCCAACTTATCACTTATCACTTATCACTTTCCACTTTTTTCCTTACCTTTGCCCCTCAAAATGGTTGCGTAGCTCAATTGGATAGAGTATCTGACTACGGATCAGAAGGTTTAGGGTTCGACTCCCTACGCGACCACTTCATTATCAATCGCTTATGAGATCAAACTTATAAGCGATTTTTATTAATGATTTATTCGAAAAATCGCATTTCATATGATAGACGGCACCATCCTCGAAACCGGCCTCAATTCTATCAGGAACACTGATATTTATCTCATTGACCTCATCCTGAAAAGGCATTTTAATCCTTCCATGCGCATAATGGATGCGGGCTGTGGCATGGGCCGGAATGTTGAATATTTTTTGCAGGCCGGATATGAGGTTTTTGGCGCAGATATATCTGAAGATGACGTCAATTACCTCAGAAAACACGCGATAGAGGTCAACCGGAAAATCAGGGAAAACTATTTCCGTTTAGAACCCCTGGAAGCAATGAGTTTCGAAGAGGAAAGTATGGATGTGGTTATCTGCAGCGCTGTTCTACACTTCGCAAAGGATGAAGAACATTTCAATAATATGCTACAAGGTGCGTGGAAATTATTAAAACCGGGAGGCATATTTTTTTGCAGGCTCGCTTCAAGTATAGGCATTGAGGACCGAATTTCTCAAATTGAAGGAAGAAGATATTTATTGCAGGATGGTTCTCAACGTTTTCTGGTGGATGAAGAGATGCTGCTTGAATTGACACATAAATTAAATGCACAATTCCTGGAACCACTAAAGACCGTGAACGTGCATAATAAACGATGCATGACGAATTGGATTTTGAAGAAGTAATGTGCTAATGCGATAATGTGATAATTGGCTAGCGCAAGATTTTGTTCCGCAGGCATTAGCACATCATCATATCAGCACATCATCACATTAAGAATTTCACCACCGTCTCATAAAACAGATCCGGCGCTTCGGCATGAACCCAGTGACCCGCACCGGGGATGGTAACAAACTGAGCTTTGGGGAAGATTTTTAGGATATTCGGTTTGTCACTTTCCAGGATATATTTTGATTTTTCGCCCTTGATAAAAAGGGTGTCTTTTTCGAATTTGCCTTCTATCTCAATATTTGCAGACAGTTTATCATAGTTTTTAGATAGACTGTCAAAATTCATTTTCAGAAGATACCTATCCCCTTCCCTCGTAAGGTTTTTTAACAAAAATTGTCTTACTCCTTCTTCGGGGATTTTTAACATCAGCACGTCATCCGCATCTTTCCGGCTCTTGATTTTATTGAGATCCAGGTTTCTAAGCGCTTCTATTATTGCATCATGCCCATCTTCAGGATAGCTTTTAGGTGCCATATCCACAACGATCAGTTTTGAAATATGATCGGGGTAATTTAATGCATATTGCATTGCGGCCTTTCCTCCCATGGAATGACCGAGAACCACAGGCTCATTAATGCGATGCTGATCACAAAACTCTAAAAGATCTTTTGCGAGCAAATTATAGTCAATATCATCAGTATGAGGTGATTTTCCATGATTGCGCTGATCAATAGTCCATGTTTGAAATTGAGTTCCAAACCGGACTCCGAGGGTATGCCAGTTGTCAAGCATCCCAAATAAACCATGCAGGATTATGAGGTCCTGACCTGTTTCGCCGTATTTTTTATAATTGAGTTCCATCAGGGTTCAAAATTGCGGAAATAAGAGGAGAATCATATTGAAAAACATTTCGGTTTCTATTTGTTTATATTCGAATTAAAATTAAAGTAATGAAACGTCAATTATTCACTCTGTTTATATTTCTCGATATTATGGCCGGTTGCCACAATAATCCAAAAACTACTGACAACTCAACAAATGCTACAAAAGCAAGTCTCTTAAATGACGATGATGGTATCCTTGATAAAATCAAATTACCCGCCGGGTTTCATATCAGCTATTTCGCTAGGAATGTAAAAGGTGCCAGGTCTATGACCCTGGGAACCAATGGTACCGTATTCGTAGGTACGCGAGACAAAAGTGTTTATGCACTGGTGGATAAAAACCATGATGGTGTGGTCGACAAATTATATACAATAGCAGATAATCTTCATAGTCCCAATGGAGTCGCTTTCAAAAATGGAAGTTTGTACGTTGCTGAAATAAGTAAAGTTTCACGTTTTGATAATATAGAATCTCATTTGTCAGATCCTCCCAAACCGGTTTTGGTGAGCGACAAATTCTCTGACAAAGAATGGCATGGATGGAAATATATTGCCTTTGGGCCTGATGGAAAGCTATACGTACCGGTTGGGGCACCATGTAATGTTTGCGCCATAGATGAAAACAATTTTGCCTGTATCAAACGGATGAATGCAGATGGAACTGACCTGGAATTATTTGCCAAAGGAATCAGAAATACGGTTGGATTTGATTGGGACCCCAAAACCAAAGATCTGTGGTTCACAGATAACGGTCGTGATGAAATGGGAGACGACATTCCCGCCGATGAATTAGACTACGCCCCGAAAAAAGGGATGCATTTTGGATTCCCTTATTGCCATGAAGGAGATATACCTGATCCGGAATTTGGCAAGGGACATATTTGTAATGAATTCGTTCCTCCGGCATTAAAACTAGGAGCACACGTGGCAAGCCTTGGCATGAAATTCTATACAGGAACGCAATTCCCCAAAGAGTACAAGGGGCGAATTTTTATTGCTGAACATGGGTCATGGAACCGCAGCAGTAAAGTTGGATACAGGGTAGTTTCTGTAAAAATGGAAGGCAACAAAGCCATATCATCAGAACCCTTTGCTGAAGGATTTTTGCAAGGACAAAAACCACTTGGAAGACCAGTGGATGTACTTGTGATGCCGGACGGAAGCCTTCTGATTTCTGATGATTTTGCAGATTGCATTTATAGAGTCACATATTCAATGCAATAAAAAAATCCCTGTATTAAATAATTGTAAATAGATGCATTAATTTCTATTTATTTTTACCTTTGTCATGTTTAGAATTTAAAAAATGGCCCCTAATCCATTTCCTTCAGATGACATTATTGTGTCCGAAGTTACCCATGCTTTGGATAATGCTTTGCGGCATGCGGAAGAAAACTATTTGCAATCTAAAAAAACTTCAAAACAGGAATGGATTGCAAAACAGCTTTTAACCGGGCTACAGAACAAAGCAAAAAACCTTGAATTTGATGTCCTGAATATTCCTGAAAACAAAAAAAAGAACTGGCTATATGATCTCATTTGGAAGGGAAGATCTCCCAATGATGATCCACTGCTTGTGGCAGAATGTAACCTTGGAAAGAACTTTCGGGATATTCGTAATGATTTCGAAAAAATGCTCATGGCACGTGCCGAACTAAGATTGCTGATCACCTATGGTGGTAATGACCAAAAGGACAGCGAGAAGGCATTAGAGAACATAGAGAGGCTCAAAACTCAAATACCTGGTACAGATCATTTTCTTTTCGCTACGATTATAGACGATTCAAAAGGTGGTAAGATTTTCCGTTATGATTATGTTTAGCAATATTGTTTAGCTTTACATATCAATAATCAATTATCTTCCCATGAAAGCAATCGTATTAACTAAAACCGGTACAGCCAACAAAGCATTTGAGATCAGAGAATTACCTATACCAGAAATCGGTGAAAACGATGTACTTATTAAGGTTGCTTTCTCCGGTTTGAATTTTGCAGATATCATGGCCCGCAAAGGGATGTACAAAGCTGCGCCACCGATACCATCTGTACTTGGCTATGATGTATCGGGAACAATTGAGACCATTGGTAAAAATGTAACCGGCTTTGCCCCTGGCGACAAAGTATTCGCCATCACCCGTTTTGGGGGATATGCGCAATATGCAGTATGCAATGCTATGGCGGTTGCAAAAATACCTTCGAATATAGAAATAGCAGATGCTACGGCTCTCGCAACTCAATTCACTACCGCATGGTTCAGCGCTGCGCATATGGTAAATCTTACTGAAGGGGATACCGTACTTATTCAGGCTGCTGCAGGAGGTGTAGGTACAGCATTAACACAATATGCGTTGCACAAAAAATGTATTGTATTTGGAGCGGTCGGTTCAGATGAAAAAGTGAGGCTGATCGAGAAAGCAGGCGTACATTTCGCAATTAATTACCGTAAAGAAAAATTTGAAGAAATAGTGATGCAGAAAACAAATGGCAAAGGAATAAATGTCATTTTTGATGCAGTTGGTGGGAAGTCTGTAAAACTCGGTATGAAGAGCTTAAGCGCCGGTGGAATTATGGTTTGCTATGGTGCAACAGAAATGAGCAGCGGCGGTAAAATTCAATACATGAAAACTGCCATTGATTTCGGGTTTTACAATCCTGGCCTGCTTACATTAGCCTCAAAATCAATCATTGGTATAAATATGCTTCATATTGCCGACGAGCGTCCGGCATTAATGAAACACAGCCTGGACGAAGTTTACAAACTGGCAGAACAAGGTATTTTCAAGCCAGTTCTCGGTAAAGTATTTCCAGCTTCCGATATGGGTGCTGCACACGCTTTCCTTGAAAGCAGGGCATCTGTTGGGAAGGTAGTAGTGCAGTGGTAAGACACAAATATTATCTGTCACCAAATAACCCCAGAGGGGTTACATGATTGTAGAAAACCCGAAAAGTCCATTTTACGACCCTGTAGGGGTCGAACATCAATATCAATTAAATCAATTGTAATTTCCATCAATCATTTGATTCTTTGTTCGACCCATACTGGGTCGTATCCTTCTCTAAATCTATTGACTACAATCATTTCACCCATACTGGGTTATATAACTCCTTTTTTACAATTTTCCCACTACCTATCGACTTGCCTTATATTTTAAACAATCCCATTACCTTCGTATTTGAAATATATGCATCTATGAGCGAGAAAACGGAAGAATTTGAAAAGCTACTTGAAGTAGTGTATGAGCTAAGGCAAAAATGTCCCTGGGATATGAAACAGACCTGGGAAAGCCTCCGACCATTAACCATTGAAGAACTCTACGAGCTAACTGATGCCATTATTGACAATGACAAAGCCGAAATAGAAAAAGAACTTGGTGATGTATTGCTTCATATCCTGTTTTATGCCATGATCGGGGAAGAAGAAGGCAAATTTGATATCGGTACTGTTGCCAAAAGACTTCGCGCAAAACTGATTCAACGTCACCCCCATATCTATGGAGATGTTAAGGTTGATAATGCAGATGACGTGAAAAGAAATTGGGAGCAGATCAAACTTAAAGAAGGTAATAAGAGTACCCTTGCAGGTGTTCCAACTTCTTTACCTTCACTGGTAAAAGCGGCAAGGCTTCAGGACAAAGCAAGCGCTGTTGGATTCGATTGGGCCGACAAAAAAGATGTCTGGGAAAAGGTACAGGAAGAATTGGCCGAGCTTCGCGCAGAAACTGAAAACAACGAGCCGGAACCTGAAAAAATAGAAGCTGAATTTGGTGACCTGCTATTCAGCCTGATCAATTATGCGCGCTTTATAGGTGTGAACCCGGATAACGCACTCGAGCGCACCAATCGCAAATTCATTCATCGTTTCAATTACCTTGAATCAGAAGTAAATGCCTCCGGAAAAAAGCTGCAGGACCTTACTTTGGCTGAGATGGACGTTTATTGGAATAAGGCGAAGGAAAGTGAGAAATGATCAATGATCAATAATTTTTCTTCCCAAATATCAGATTTCTATATTTGATCAATTACACAGTATCTTCCAAAAAAAATTAGGCTGAATGAGTATTTTGTATAATTTTGGCTTGTTAACGCACCCCTAAATATGCACAAAAATCCAAAGCGCTCTTCATTTTTGAACCATTGGCGCGTCTTATTTGCTTTTGGTCTGGCTTTTTTATTCTTTTTGGGAAGTTCATCGGGCCAGATCATTACCAGTGTTAATCCTTCTATTGTGTTTCCCAGCCAGCAGCATGCTGAAATAACAATTTCTGCCATAGGTACTTCTTTTGCAAATGGAAAAACCTCTGTGAACATGGGGCCTGGTATAACCGTAACAGGATTAACGATTCCAAATACAACCACTATTGAAGCCTTTGTAAATGTTTCGTCAAGTGCAGCGCCGGGTTCTAATAATGTTACTGTCACCACCAAAACCAATTCGGGCAACCAGGTTATCACTCAGCAAAATGCAATTACAATCTTTCAACAAGCAGGAAGTGTGCATGCCAGCATACTAGTAAACCCTGTTCAAAATATACAGTTATCAAATTTTAATCCTTCCAGCATTTCTGATGCCCCATTATTATTTACGGTTACCGTTTATAACGACGCCACAGTTCAGGACCTGAACGTGGTGGTAACGGCATCGGGTGAGAAATTAGGCCTTTTGGCTACAGGCACCAAAAAATTTAAAAACGCTCCCGCAAATTCCATTTCAACCGTTGATAACCGGCAGTTTGACAAATATACGGTTGCTAATATCAGTACAGACGCCATTCAAAAAGCCATTCAAACCGGCACGCTCCCTTCTGATGTTTATACGTATTCAGTTCAGGTTTTAGACGATAATGGGAATGTTCTTGCCAGTACAAGCGGTTCCAATACAGTCACCAACATGCACGGCAAACCCGAACTCATGAGTCCCGGAACCATGTTGTATTCCGACCCACCTCTTGTCTCTACTAAATTCCCTCTTTTCCAATGGTTTGGACAAGCCAACTCCTTTGATTTTATTCTCTATGAAGTAAAACCCGGTCAGAAAACAGGTCCCGAAATAATACTTAATAGGCCAACATATCTTATTAATAATATTAATGTTACTTCATTGATATATCCTTCCGGAGCAGCAATGCTTGAAGAAGGACATACGTATGCCTGGCAAATTCTTGCAAATTACAATGGAGGTTCAGGCCCTGAATCATTACAAAGTGATTTGTTTTGGTTCACGGTTGGGACCACGCCGTATACAAAAGGGACTCAAACAGTTTCAGAAATAAGAGTATTCCCACAGGAAGTGTCGGTTGTTTCGGGACAGTCATTAAAATTTAGTGTTAAATCCATTGACATCCAAAACGATACCGTCTCTGTCAAGCCGAACTGGAACGTGATACCTGCCGAAGGCGGCACCATTGATACCGCAGGAAATTTTACTGCCGGAGTGCATACGCGGTCTGTAGCAGTGGTCGCAACATATGGTGGTGAATCTGATTATGCAACAGTGGATGTAACCAATCCAAACGAAAAAGAAAAGAAGCAGAATGTAACTCCTAAAAAACCAGATTCTGATTATAATCCGCGTTTAAAATAATTGATATAATAGAAATCATATTTAGATACTTAAGTACGAAACCAGACTAAACAGGCAACCATAAAAAAACAACATTGAAGAGGACGATTCAAAATAAATGGCTTTTATTGGTACTTGGCCTATTCATTTATGCCAATCCTTCATTTGCATTTCCCAATGCATCAAGCTGGGAATTGGCTAGCCCGAAGAGAAATGAAGTGATCAAGAGTGGGGAATTATTTATTGATGTAAGGCTGCTTGATAGCGTAAAGGTAAAATACGGAACACTGGAACTTTATATTGATGATAATCTGATCACAAATTATGTAAAATTTGCCCCGGATCGAATCACGATATTATACACGCTCCCGCTTCCCGAAGGCCAGCATACCCTTCAACTGAAAGTAAATACCGTCTCAATAGGCTACCTAACCCCCATTACATCAACTTTTTATATTAATAAGTTTTCGGGAGATAAAAAAGATTCTGTTATTGTAAAAAAGGCCGATTTTTTCGAGTTGTCAGGTAATTTAATGGGTTATGACAAACAAATGAACTATGCCGGCCCCGGTGCTGCAGCGGCCTCCTCAGAATATCCAAATGTATCACATATCCAGGATGTCAGCGCTGATGTAGTGGCAAGAATTGGGAAAGTAAGCTTCCCGTTCAAATATTTCAACACCAGTGACCAAAGCGTATATCTTCCCGGCCAGCCAGGCATTCAATCACGAAATTATTTGCAATATGGCATTCGCTACCAGGGTCTTGAACTTCTCTTAGGTGATCAGACCGCTTCGTTTGACAGGCTCGTAACCAGCGGTATCAGGGTGAAGGGGCAAATGTTTACTTATGAAGGACCAAGGTTTAAACTCCAGGTGGTTAACGGCATTTCTGCTTATGGGCATGATGGTCAAAAATTAAGATATCATCCTTCTGACTCTGTCCCCCCTCCGGCAACGCTTGCCAAAGACTCTTCCTATATTATACCTGGCGTGTATCAACGGCAGATCACGGCCGCAAGACTATCATTTGGCAACAGGTTTGAAGGTTCTGTTATCAGCATCAACCTGATGCGATCGAGAGACGATACGAGTTCGATAAAATATGGGGGAAATGCCTCAGATAATCTGGTTGTTGGGGCAGATGAAAGTTTTGTAACCAATGCCAACAAAATGCGGGTAAATGCGGGTTTTGCCATCAGCGGATATACAGCAAATATCAAAGGAGGCCCGGCCAGTGAATCGCAAATTGACTCACTATATGGGTACAAAGTCGGGTTCAACCCATCTGACTATAAAAGCATTTTTGTTTTGAATGCTACCACCATAAAACCTGATCAACCGTCTATGGCAGATTATCTTACTGCAGTTTTCAGGTCGGTAAGTAAGGACAATGCCACCGATAATCTTTTCACCATAGATTACCATTATTTTGGGAACTCTTATATTTCATTTGGTAACCCCCTGGTCCAAAGCGACCTCTGGGCAGGTAAATTGCAAGACCAGTTGAACCTGCTGAACCGCCGCATCATTATATCAGCCAGCGCTATCTACCAGGAAAACAATGTGGCCGCAAGCGACCTGGCTACACTTACTACCAAAATTATAGACGGCAGTGTCACACTCGCGCCTTCGCCGAAGCTGCCTCAATTGTCTGTTATGGTAGATGATCAAATTAGGGCCAACCTTCCAGGCGGGCTCAATAGCAACCTGGTATCTGTAAATGACAATGCGCTTAATATTACTACCCTACTTAATTACAACCTCAATCTTGCGAAAACCATTACCAGTTTCCATGTTTCGTATACAAACAATGGCAGGACGGATGAGGTAAATACTTTTAACAGCAATACTATTTCGATCATAAGTGGTGGCATTACAGAAACCTATATGCCTTTGAACCTTAGTTTGGATGCACGCATTACAGCTGTAAATTATTCAAACCCTGAAATGGCCAATTTGCAACTTTCAAATACATTTAGCCTGCATCTTCGCCAGGAAATCAGGAAATTAAAAACAACAGTCTCAATAGGCGCTGACTTAACCAATTCACAAAATGCTGACCTAATAGGCAGCTCCTATTCAAACCGCGACCTGTACAATCTACGGATATCGACCCGCCTTACAAAGGGACTTTATATTGATCTCGAAGCGGGCATCGCGCCATATACCGATCTCCAATATTCCTCAAACAGCTACCAGGAAAATTACGCGCTCGTGAGATTGAATTATGATTTTGATTTTAGGAGATAGGAATTAAAGATTCAAAAAATTATCACAAAGTGATCCCTATGGGAAAGATTGGAAGATCGGAGCTGAGAAAAGGCTGCTCCTGATGATCTTTGCAACGAATCCGGAATGCATTTCTAAATTTTAAATCACAAAGACATGGGAACACGATCAACTGTGAAATAATTTTTATGTAGCCAACCCAAATAATAGTTGTACATTTGCAACTATTATTTAAAATGATTGTTGATTACATCAACTAATATATAAAATATATGTCAATCGCCTTTCAGATGGGGTCTGCCCTTCACGCAATCGGTAAAAAGATGCGCGTTGAATTTCTGGATGAAAAAATGCTCATCCTTCCCAACCAGTTTGGGCTGCTTAACTATATTGCCATGGACAAAGATGTGATACAAACAGAGCTTGCTACATTATTGGACCGGGATAAATCTGCCATCCTGAGGGAAATTGATGTATTAGAGGAAAATGGCCTTGTAAAACGCGTAACCGATGCTGTAGACCGCAGAAAAAAGTTTGTGATCATCACAGAAAAAGGCCAGAGAGTACTAAAAAAAGGCGGCATTTTAATAGATAAGCTTATGAGCAAACTCCTGGATGGCCTGCCGGATAAGGAGATCGAAAGCTTTAAAAAAGTCCTTTTACACTTAGAAGCAAAGTCTAAGTTATAATTCAAACTGACGACCCTAGCCACCAGCACAAAAAAAATTAAGAATTCTTAAAATATATACATCAGTCAAACGACATTACAAATATAGTTGACATAGTCAACCTTTACAAACATCAACAATATCAATTATCAATATAAAAATGTCTGTTCTAAATCATATAAAAACAAAAGGATCATGGCTCCTGAGTATATCACTCCTGTTCTGGGGTCAATATGCTTCGGCACAAGAAGTGAAATCCTTCAGTCTGAAGGATGCAGTTGCGTATAGTCTTCAAAATCACCCGAGTATTGTTACTTATAGTAATGATATAAAGGCTGCAAAACAGAAGTCTGTAGAAGCTTTATCAGCCTACCTGCCTCAGGTTTCCGGGACAGGAACATTGGATGATAATATCCAAC
>Ga0207127_10228_pt1 | contig 12935 bp, 13 predicted proteins | sample Alteio_BWMinHeat_17_FD_153574 | JGI IMG/M metagenome (GOLD analysis project Ga0207127, IMG submission 153574) | Enriched cells from forest soil in Barre Woods Harvard Forest LTER site, Petersham, Massachusetts, United States -... | ecosystem: Environmental > Terrestrial > Soil > Temperate forest >...
AAATCCAAAAGCTGGTGGGCTTGATAAAGTAACCATATTTCCTCCTAATAGTTTTCATTAATGCCAAATAATACCAAAAACTAAAATAAAACCAAAGAAACAACGTATCAGCCAAATTAAAATATTAAAAAAATATTTTTTAATTTGAGAAGAAAAATAACAAGATCTCAGGAAGGCAGAGGAGGATAAAAAACTTTAGCCGTTTTCTTCAGGCTCAAAGAGCCGGCATATTATAGCCCAGGTTGGAGCGGGAGCGAAGGCCTGGGTAGAAGACAAAATAAAATTTGAGCCCTACAGGGGCGGCATAATATTGCAAGTTTATGCCGCCCCTGTAGGGCTCCTTATTTGGGTTCACCTTAACCCAGGCCTTCGCTCCCGCTCCAACCTGGGCTATAATATGCCGGCTCTTTGAGCCTTAAGAAAATGGCTTTATACTCTTCTTATTTACCTGTTATGAAGCTCGCATGGCGAAGCTCTGCAGCATGGGAAAGGTATCTAGCCCGGCATTCTCTATAAGCTGTTACAACAAGGTCTATAAGCGCTAATAGAATCCCTAAACAACACACTTCCATTACACCACGTACAATATGATTAACTTCATTTGACATCCTGGGGGATTTACTCTTAATCTTGGGGGTATTAGATAACTCCCAAATACGAACCCAGCCTATAATCATTCCAATCAAAGGTATGTATCCCGCTATTTTCATCACTTTGTCTATACGGATATCCTCGTCTAGATCACGGAAGCTATACTTACAAGGTCCAACATTCACATTTTTTGTTTGAAATCCAAAAGCTGGTGGGCTTGATAAAGTAACCATATTTCCTCCTAATAGTTTTCATTAATGCCAAATAATACCAAAAACTAAAATAAAACCAAAGAAACAACGTATCAGCCAAATTAAAATATTAAAAAAATATTTTTTAATTTGAGAAGAAAAATAACAAGATCTTAGGATGGGCAGAGGAGGGCAAAGAGCTTTAGCTGTTTTCTTCAGGCTCAAAGAGCCGGCATATTACAGCCCAGGTTGGAGCGAAGCGAAGGCCTGGGTAGAAGACAAAACAAAATTTGAGCCCTGCAGGGGCGGCATAATATCGCAAGCTTATGCCGCCCCTGTAGGGCTCCTTATTTGGGTTCACCTTAACCCAGGCCTTCGCTCCCGCTCCGACCTGGGCTATAATATGCCGGCTCTTTGAGCCTTAAGAAAATGGCTTTACACTCTTCTTATTTACCTGTTATGAACTCGCATGGCGAAGCTCTGCATGACGGGAAAGGTATCTAGCCCTGCATTCTCTATAAGCTGTTACAACAAGGTCTATAAGCGCCAATAGAATCCCTAAACAACACACTTCCATTACACCACGTACAATATGATTGACTTGATTTGGCAACTTCTCGTGTTCACTTCTAACTAATACACCCCAAATACGTGCACAACCCATTATAGTTCCTATTATAGGGATGTATCCTGCTATTCTTGAAATTCTCTCCATATTGATATTTTCCTCTAAAGTATGGAGGCCATATTTACAAGAAGATCCGACGTTCACATTTTTTGTTTGAAATCCAAAAGCCGGCAGGCTTGATAAAATAATCATTTTTCCTCGTAATAGTTTTTATTAATGCCAAATAATACCAAAAACTAAAATAAAAACCAAAGAAACAACGTATCAGCCAAACTAAAATACTGCAAAAAATAATTTTTAATTTTAAGAAGAAAAACAACAAGATCTTAGGATGGAGAGAGGAGGATAATTTAGCTGTTTTCTTCAGGCTCAAAGAGCCGGCATATTACAGCCCAGGTTGGAGCGGGAGCGAAGGCCTGGGTTAAGGTGAACCCAAATAAGGAGCCCTACAGGGGCGGCATAATATTGCAAGCTTATGCCGGCTCTTTGAGCCTTAAAAGAAGCCTTAGCTTGAGCACCTATACGCTTCCGCGGTTAAAGACGGATCCCCTATAGGGTTACGTGGATTGCATTAATACAAAAAACCTTATCTCATTAATCATATTTACAATTTCTTAAACAAATTAATAAACAATTTATTTGAGTTTTACTTATAAAAATGTTAATATATTTATATTATTTTAAATAAAATGGGGATTATATGAGTTTTCGTCATGTTGATAGTTTTGCATACGGTTTTTATTTTGAATGGAATGAGAGAGCATTTGAGGAGCGTCAAGACTACGAGGGTGGCGACCCACATTATAATTATCTTAATCACCTTCCTTGGACACACGATCATCTCCATCTTTCTGCAGAAGCAGACATTTTGTGCGGAAGCCTTGGGGAAAAAATACAAAATTCATCAATAAAATGTAAGTCTCCTCTTCTAGTTGCTCTTGGAATCCTTGGATTTATAACGATTCCCTTAAAAGGCGTTGCTAGAATCATCGCAGGAATTGCCTCAGGGGTATTTTACGGTTTTAAATATTTGCTAAACACATGTGATTCTGCAAGATATAAAAGCATGAAAGGATTTGGCATGGCAGCAAGAGGGATTGTACAAGCAACTTTTATTGGGGAAATCCTTATGCTTATCGGTAGCAGAATATATAAACTGGCGCACACTCTTAAAGAAGCTAGGGACCGTACTCCTAACGAAGCTAGAAATCAATCATGAATTTGAGGCTTCCTCCTTGGAAGCCTAAGTCACCATCTTGATGCTTTAGAAAGGCAGCTGGAAGTGTTGTGTTTCCACTGCCATTGGGGAATAACTGCTCCATCTTTTGCATCATCTGGTTTTGGTCAAACCACTCTGACATTTCGTAGCCTAAACTAATGGCTAGCTTATAATCCCCAAGAGCAATCACCTCTTCCCATGTAAAGCCAATAGCGGCTTGAATATTTGCACGTGTTCTAGAAAAGTCTTCGTTCAGCTTGGTTGTAACGCCGTAACTCCCCTCTAATGAAGGTGTAGGAAACGCCCCTTTAAATTTCTCATACACTTTAAATCTTCCATAGAGAAGAGCTCCTGAGATTTGTCCATAAATGCCAAAATTTTGACAAAAATGCCACATCATGTCAGAGCCAGCTCTTACTCCAATCCCCATAAAATCATTTTTCATGGAAAGAGTGCTTGTAATAGAGCCAATAGCAGGGTTATAGCTCGCGTTGTAGGCTTGATCAATAATCGCGCCTCTAAGTCCTAAGTGAGGGCGAATAGCCAAGTCTTGCGCTACGAAATAATCTCTTCCAAGCTCTAAATCGAGAGTGTTTAAATTTACATGTAAGTGAGCTGAAGCATTATTAGAAGCAACGCCTAAAATAAAGCCATCCCAAGCCGGCAAAATAACGCCTTGAGAAGCTCCAATGCTTGCGCTCCCATGCGCTTTATTATTAATGCGTGTGTAATTTAAAAAAAGATCCCAATGGTCATGGTCTCCAAATGTTCCGCCAGCACCTAATCTAAAGCCCGGATTCCAGCTAAAACTTAAGTCCTCTACTGTACTATTCGTATTGGGGTAATTTCCCCCGGCATTTCCTATTCCTGAGGTGATCTTAGAAACAGTTAACCCTTGCACTTTAGTTCCATATTCAAGGCCATCTTCATCAGCCTTCCAATATAAAAATTCCCCTGTTATGAAAAAGCGATCGTTATCATAGTGAGCCGGAACTTTCCCTCCCCAACACTCATGCACAGTTTCCATGCCCAAACAACAGATTTGTTTTTGTATATCATCAATTTTAGAAGCTAAAAGCTGCATTTTTTGATCAGTTTTTAAGCAGTCGCTTCTGATTTGTCCTGCAACAGATTGATCTTTAGGCGGACACGGCCCCTGAGGCGGCTTTTCCCTTCGCGTACATGAAGCTAAAGCCATGAGAATAGAAGTAAGCGCTATAGCCTGATACATGGGCTTTTTGTTCATGTTAGTCCCCTTTTTTCCATGACTAACATGCAGCGCGCTTATATGTCAAAAAATTTATTTAAAAAACGAAAGAAGAAGAAGAAGAGAAGAATTACAGGATGGACAGGATAAGGCAGAATAAACAGGATGAAGAAAGAAGAAGAGGATTTTTTTCTTTCTTTTCTCTGTGCTCTCTGTGATCTCTGTGGTAAAAAAATATGCTAACACGTTAGATGCAATGTTCTGCGATAAATTTTTCACCACAGAGATCACAGAGAGCACAGAGAGAAGAAAGAAATATATATTCCTCTCTTTCTTCATCCTGTATACCCTGCCCCTATCCTGTACATCCTGTAATTCTTCTCCTCTCCTTTCTTTCTTTTTTCTTTTCTTAGAAGAATTTGTGGAAGAGGCGCGAGATGTCATTGTAGGTGACGTAGAGGAAAAAGCCTACCATCAAGATGACAAAGGGGATGATGAGTCTTTCCATTGTTTTTGACTTAAGGGGCTTTTTGGTAAATTTCTCTATAAGAGCAAAGCAAATATGGCCGCCATCTAAAACAGGAATAGGAAGCAGGTTTAAAAAGCCTAGGTTCAAGCTTATCACTGCCATCCAATAAAGAGCGTCTTTAATGCCGTGCGTCCATCCGTAATGCATCACTTGCACAATACCCACAGGGCCTTGCATCCACTTAGGATTTAAAGAGCCTGTAAAAAGAGCAGAAAGAGTGCGCCACGTCTGGTCAAACACATCGCCAAAAAGCGATAAAGGAGAAGGATTATACTGCACTTCTCGATCATGTAGCATAAGTCCGAGCATCAGCCTTTTTTGTCTTTTCTCTAGCATTTTTAGGGCTTGAGCTTGTGTTTCAGGATTTTCTATTTGTTCAATCTGCTGCTTTTCCCCTTCCATTCTCGCCTCTATTTGGGCAAGCTGCGCTTTGGACGCAGGGAATTCATCCATAGCAATAGGCTCTACAGGGTTTAAAAGCACTAGATTCCCTATTTGATTAATAGGAGTAGGAGTTCCAATAGACGCGATCATTTGACGTAAAGCTAGGCTATCAACACCTGCATAAAACTGCTTATCTTCATTTTTCCAAGAGATCCTGTCCCAGCTTTTTTCTCTTTGAACAATCAGCTGAACATGACGCTTCTGGATATTTTTTAAAAATTCAAAAGATGAGGAAATAGCTAATCCATCTACAGCTAAAATCTTATCGCCTTTTTGCAACGTTGCATCAGCGATTTTTTCTTCTGAATTCTCATCAATAAATGTTGTAGGACCTTCTACAACAGCTAAAGCATTTAAGTTATAAGGAATAAAATAAAGCTGCGAAAGTTTTGCATTTAAGCGCGCTTCATGCTGCCAATCGTCAAGCTCAGCTTTTTGGGAGCTTTCAAGTCTTAAATCAGAAGCTTTTAGACGGGATACTAAAGTAGTAAAAATTTTACCTTCACGCTCGATAGTTAAGAGAACTTTAGGCACATTTACAATAGTGCTTAGTTGAGATTCTGAAAAAACGAGCTCTCCATTAGCCCATAAAAGGCGATCGTTATCTTGGATGCCGCTTTTTCTAATAGGGGCGTCTTTTGCTACAAACGCATCGGAATAAATAAGGTAACTTGCAGGGTGTATCACTCCAATTGTCGAAAGGCCAGAAGCTCCAAAGCGAGGATCTGGGTACATATCAAGGGTATAAGTAAAAGCTGTGTTCTTATCCTTCAAGAAATCCGTATTATAGCCTTTGATTTCAAGCTGCTTGCCCCCCATGACAGAATGGGTCATTAAATCGTTAAATCCTGTAAAGGGACGGCTGCCATACCGAGTGATTTCATCTCCAGGGCGTACACCTAAGTCATAAAGTTTTGAATGGGGATCGACATATCCAATAAGATGCGTGTATTCAGCAAAGGGCTTTCCTGTACCGCCTAAAAACCAAATTGCAGAAAAGGCAAGAAAAGCAAAAATAATATTAACAACTGGACCTGCCAATGCCACTTTAATACGAGCCCAAGGACTTTTGCTATAAAAACCTGAAGGAACTTGGTAAGGCTCAAGATCGCCTTGTTTTTCCATTCTGGCAATACGCACATAGCCGCCAAAAGGAAGCCAGCATAAATTCCATTTTACTCCATCACGCTCAAAAGTATAAAAAGGCTTTCCAAATCCAATACCAAATGCCTCTACTTTCATCCCGCATCGTCTTGCAACAAAATAGTGCCCAAGCTCATGAATAAATATAAGAAAGCCAAGCCCAAAAGCTGCGAGCGCAATGTAAAGAATACTCAAAAACATACTATACCCTTTTTAGTCCTTATCCTAAAAGGATATAGGGGTGAGCTGTATTTTGCAAGAGATCAAATAAAGGAGGCTTCCACTCTAGCTTCCCTGTCAACCTCAAGAATTGTATCTAAATTTAAGGTTTTTTCTGGGGTGTGTTTTTCTATGAGATGGCTTAGTTTTTTTCCAATATCTAGCCAAGAAATTTGTTTATTCAAGTAGCGCTCCACAAGCACTTCATTAGCGGCATTGAGAAAACAAGGAGCGCTTCCCCCTAAACGAAGGGATTCATATGCAAGCTCTAGACAAATAAATTTTGTTTTATTAGGCGGCAAAAACTCTAAACGATGGTATTTGGTAAAATCAAAAGGCTCAATAAGGCACGCCTCTCTTTTGGGATAAGTAAGCGCATACTGAACAGGAAGGGCCATATCATTATTTGAAAGCTGAGCCATAATAGAGGCGTCTTTATATTCAATCATACTATGGATAATCGATTGGGGATGGATCACTACCTCAATCTTTTCTAAAGGAATTTTAAATAACCAAAAAGCTTCAATAAGCTCTAGCCCTTTATTCATAAGGGTAGAGGAATCAATTGTGACTTTAGGCCCCATTTTCCAATTGGGATGCTTAAGAGCGTCTTCAATGGTGGTATTTTCTAAATTTTCCACATTTAAAAAGGGGCCGCCAGAAGCTGTTAATATTAAGCGCCTTATATCTTCTTTTCGATTCCCTTGAATGCACTGAAAAAGGGCTGTATGTTCGCTATCGATCGGAATAAGAGTTGTTTGATACTCTTCTACAAGATCCGTGATGTATTTTCCTGCAGAAACAAGGGTTTCTTTATTCGCAAGAGCTACATGTTTTTTATTTTTAATAGCCGCAACTGTAGGAAGAATACCCATAGAGCTCGTAAGAGCGTTTACAACGGTATCAACAGATGCTAGGGAGGCTGCTTCCTCTAAGCCTGCTAACCCAGAAACTACGCGAAATGAGGGCAGCCTTTTTTGAAGCTCTAAAGCTTTATCAGGATCATAAACAGCAATAAGCTCTGGTAAAAACTCTTTTGCTTGGCGCTCTAGCTGATCGATATTCGATTTTGCCGCAAGGGCCTTCACACAAAATTCCTTTGGCAAATGACGCACCACCTTCAAGGTGTGCTCCCCAATAGACCCGGTACTCCCAAGCAACGCTATATTCTTCATCCTACCCCTATAAAAGACAATGAAGAGAGACGATTTTTCTTATTTTCTCTCTCTCTTTCTTCCTCTGTGGTTTCTTCCCTCTGTGGTTAAAAAAAATACAAGTCTTTGAGATCCTTCGTCTTAGCCAAAGATATAAACCACAGAGGTAAGAAAACCACAGAGGAAGAAAGAGAGAGAAAAAATCTCTCTTTGTTTTATTATGCTCTTCTTTTTTTTGCGGCTAGTTTAAGTGTTTTTTTAGCCACGAGGATAAGAGTGTAGCATAAAGTCATAAGAGTTACAACGATTCCTGCAGTAGAGAGGGGGATGTGGTAAAAAGATAAAATATGTCTTGAAAGAGCAACGCCGCAAAGCGAGCAAAAAAGACCTAAGCTGCAAGCTAAAAAGAGGAGTGTTTTCAAATTATTTGTTAAAAGGCGCGCGCTTATTGCCGGAGCAACAAGAAAGCTTAATACCAAAAGCACCCCTACCGCCCTAAAAGCGCCAATAGAGGTCATGGCAACAAGAACCATAATGAGGTAATTAAAAAACTTAGCAGATATTCCTAAACTCGTTGCTAACACAGAATCAAAACTAGTCAGCTGAAATTCTTTAAAAAATACACTAAAAGCAAGCGCATTAATAAGCGTTACAAGTCCAATAAGTTTTAAATCTGTGACATGCAACGCATCCACATTTCCCATAACAGCTTCTATTCCAATGTGGCTACTGCGAGAGAGTGATGTGACAAGTACAACGCCAAAAGCAAATAGAGAGGTGAAAACAAGACCTATGCTTGCATCTTCTTGGAGATGCACTGTGTGCGTTAAAAATTGCGTAAATAGTGTTGTTAAAAAAGCGCTAATTAAAGCTGCAATTAAAAGAATTTCAAAATTAATGGAAAATTCTTCTCCTGCATAAGTAGCCAAGGATCTTGTGATCACAAAAGCAAGCACAATACCGAGGAGAATCGTATGAGAAAGGGAATTTGCAAGCATCGTAATTTTTCTTAAAACTAAAAAGACCCCAAGTAGACCGCAAGAGATAGCAACAAGTGCTAAAACAAATACCTGAACCTCATCAGAGGCAAGATCTGTTAAGGAAAGCTGTCCTGTTAAAAGATAAAAAAGACGAGAAAAGAAAACTGAAAAAAACTGAAAAAAATCTTTATCCCAATAAGGATTTATCGCTGAAAAACCCTCTCTCATAGCTCACCTATCTTTGCAGGAATCGGCTGCTTATGAGGATCTATTTTAGGATCTTTTAAAAGCTCTGTAAGCTCTCTTTCAAGCTCTGGAGTGATAATATGCTCCATCTCTTCTGCATTTCTGTGCACTTTTTCTACTTTTTGTCCAAGATAACTGACTAAATAAACCTCCCAAAGACGATGCAAACGCACAATGCGCGAAGCATACTCAAAACCAAAGGGAGTCAGTTGGTAATTCTTAGAGGGAAGTTTTTCTACCCAACCTTGTCGTACAAGTTTTAGAAGGACAAAAAAAGAAGAAATTCTTGTGATTTTTAAACCATCAAAAATCGCTTGTTTTTTAGCGCCCTCCCCTATCCCCTTTTTCCAGAGCGTCTTTAAAGCATTTTCCACTACACATTTTCTTCTAAATTGAATAATGCGCATAGAACGGCTTAAAAGTCCCGTATGAGGCGCAACTAAAAAAGAGAGAGCACAGATGAAGGCTGCAAAAAGAAGGATCATGGGTCCTGTTGGCAAAGAAAATGTTTTCTCTCCTTCTTTTTGTAAAACTAAAGGAATGAAAACGGACAAATAGTTTCCAAAAAAACCACTAAACATACCAAAAAAACCAGAGAGAACAAAAAGAAGCGAAAGTTTATGTGTATACTGCCTAGCGCCTATAGCAGGAGCTATAAGCATGCCTGACATAAGAACCACTCCTACACTCCTAATTCCTATGCAAATAGCTAAAACAAGAAGCAGAAAAATCATGTTCTCAAAAAAATTCACCCGCATTCCCAAAGATTTAGTAAAATCTACATCGAAGTAAATAGCTTTAATGGACCTAAATAAAAGTAAAAGAAACGCGATGATAAGTAAAGAAAGAGCGCCATAAATCAGAATATGAATATCTGTCATGGTAGCTGATTGCCCATAGAGGAAAAGCTGGATTTTTTTATACCATGAAACATGGGTGATTTGGATGCGGCTTGCAATAAGAATCCCGAGTCCAAAAAAAGAAGAAAGAACAAAACAAAGAGCCGCATCACTTTTCACTCGGAGTTTCGTCTCCATTTGGTGAATCACAAAAAGGCCTAGGAAAGCAAAAGCAAAGGCTCCAATTAAAATCCCTAAAGCCGCTTTTTCTTCACTATCAGGAAAATAAAGAGACATAATGACAAGGCTTATGACAACTCCCGGATACGTTGCATGGGAAAGAGCTTCTCCAAGTAAAGAGCGTCTTCGAATAAAAACAAGAACGCCAATAAGCGAAGAGGCAAGGCACATGAGCATGCTTCCTATGGTAGGAGCGCGAAAAACCGGATCTGTAAAAAAATCAAAAAGAGAATAATTCATAATCCTGCAGATTTGGTTTGCGAGAGCTTGGCTGCCTCATCCAAAAGAATAGCGCTTTTACCATACGTTCTCATTAAGTTTTCTGCGTGAAAAACATCTTCCACAGGTCCGCTTGCAATGAGACATGTATTGAGCATGATAACCCAGTCAAAATACTTATCGACACAGGTAAGATCGTGGTGCACAACAAAAATTGTTTTCCCTTCAGCTTTAAGCTTATCAAGAAGCGTAATAATTGTTTTTTCTGTTGCCATATCAACTCCTGCAAAAGGCTCATCAAGAAGATAAACATCGGCCTCTTGAAGAAGCGCTCTTGCAATAAAAACACGCTGCTGCTGCCCTGAGGATAGTTGAGAAATTTGTCTTCCTGCAAAAGCGAGCATTCCCACTTTTTCAAGCGCTTGTTTGGCAGCTTCCTTGTGAGCAAGTTTTGGCCACTTAAAAAACCCGAGTTTTCCATAAATCCCCATAAGAACAACATCGAATACCGTTACGGGAAAATCCCAATCAACAGAACTTCTTTGAGGAACATAAGCGATACGATCTCTGACTTTTTTAAAGGGCTTTCCATAAAACTCTACTTTGCCAGTAATGGGAGAAACAAGGCCCATAGAAGCTTTTAAAAGCGTGCTTTTCCCAGCTCCATTAGGGCCAATAATCCCAATAAGTTTTCCTCCGGGAACAGATAAACTGATATCCCAAAGAACAGCTGTCTTATCGTAATTAACAGATAAATTTTCTATGTGAAGAATTTCTTCATTCATTGCTACCTGTCCATCCATTTAGAATGACTATTGCATCATGTTGCATCATACCAAGATATGTTCCGGCAGGACCACTTTGCGGGCCCATGGCATCTGCATATAAAGATTCAGAAGACATCGCCACATCCATCCCTTTTTCTCGGCAGGCGTAAACGATTTTTTTCAGCGAGTCTTTACCCACATTTGATTCAGGAAAAAGCATATGAATATCATACTCTTTAATCTGTCTAATCACCGCCTGGATATCTGCAACACTTAGCTGTCCTTCAGGAGCTAGCCCCTCAGGAGCAATGCATCTTTTTTCCCATGTATTGGTTTCTGTCTCTTGAAGTGTTGCCAAATATCTTTTTGTAAAGTAATTAAAAGCATCATGACTTGTCACTAAAAACCGCTTCTTTTCAGGAATACTTTGCATTTTTGCTAAAATCTCTTGGTCGATCTTCTCAAATAAAGCCCTTGCAACTACGGCATTTTTCTCAAATTGCTCTTTAGAAGCTGGATCTAAAAAAGAAAGGGCTGCAACAATAGAATCGATCCCTTTACTCCATAAAGAAACATCCATCCAAAGATGGGGATCTATTTGTTTATCTTTTGTAATGATAAGTTCAGGATAATTTTTTTGTATCTCGTTGCCAAGAAAAACAGTATTGGAATGCAACTGAAGATGCCTTTGCAAACTCGCCCCATGCTCAAGCCCAAGGCCGCTTGCAAAAATCAGCTCTGCATATTGAAGTTTTTCTCCATCGCCTTTTAAAAGCTCATAGGTATGGGGATCAACTTCTCCATAAATGAGGGTAATAAGATCAATGCGTTCTTTTCCAATAACACTCACTAGATCAGCCACAATAGATGTCGTTGCAAGCACTTTAATCTTGCCATTGTCCTGCAGCCAATTTTCAAGCTCACTCTTTTTCTTCTCCCTATTGGGAGCTGTGCAAGCAAAGCAAAAAAAACTTAGGGCAAGAAACAAAAGGACGGTATTCAAGTATTTCATATGGATTATCTGGTATAAAATAATTTATCCTCGATATTACCAGCTCAGCGCATAAAGAAAAAGAAACTTCTTCCCCTTTACAAAGGCCCATGCCCGTGTGCGTGCCCGTGCCCGTGCCCGAAACTCCTAAATTAATCCGGGCACGGGCACGGGCACGCACACGGGCATGGGATTGGATAAAGAAAATTTCTTTTGTTTTTTTGAGTGAAATAAGGTTTATTAGGAGTGTAAATGGGTCGAGATAAACAAAACTTGAAATGATTTTGTTTCGTTTTAGAAATGAATTTGTTGCAAGAAAATATCAAAAGTTCATAAAATCCAATAATCGAACAAAAAACTCAATGAGCACTTTTGGTTCTTTTTACCATCTAACCCAAAAAAGGAAATTAATATGAGCGAACAAAAAAGCCTTCGTGATATCGAAGATGTAATCACTAAAGCAATAAAAAAAGTAAATGGCAGAAAAGAAAACGATCTTTGCAAATACCTTCCTATGACTACAGGAGGCTATATGCACCATTTTACTCTACGTAAAATGAAAGTTAAACAACCTCAAGAACTTTCTGCTATTATTGAAAAATTTATCATTAATAACGAAAAACCTTCTTCAGTTGCTCCAAAGCAACGCGCAGCAAGAGGCTCTCGCAAACGTAGAGACCAATACACTTTCTCTAGAGGCCAATTAGAGCGCATGCTGAGCATCGCACGTCTTGCTGGCGACAAAGAGATGGTTGCTATGTTAAGCCCTAAAAAATCTTTAGCTACAGCTAAAAGAGAGCTTATCGCTTCAATCAGACACGCGAAAATCGACCAAGAACTTTGGAATAGCTATGTAGAGTGCGTCAATGCTCAACAAGCCGTAATCAATGCTTATGCAAATGATATGGCTCTTTCAAAATAATTAATTGATCAATTTTGCCGCTCCTCAAAAGAGCGGCATTTCTCAAAAAATCATTTCAAGATATAATTTAAGTTATTTTTATTATATTCTTTATTAAAAATTAAACAAACATCAAATCACACAAAAAAAATGCAAAACGGTTTTTTTCTGCTTGATTTTAAACTAAAATCAACTATAATGAAGCCCTCTTTTTAATTTAGCGAGCTATCCTATAAGGGATAACCGCAGTATTTTTTTAACTTGTTATAAGGATTAAACATGACACAAACCGCAAAACCTGCTCCTTTTGGAAAGTGGCGGTCATTTTTTTGGCCGGTGCATGCGTTCGAGCTAAAGAAGCTCCTTCCCATGTTCTTTTTATTTTTCTTCATTAACTTTAACTACACCATCTTAAGAGATACAAAAG
>Ga0207127_10230_pt1 | contig 12914 bp, 8 predicted proteins | sample Alteio_BWMinHeat_17_FD_153574 | JGI IMG/M metagenome (GOLD analysis project Ga0207127, IMG submission 153574) | Enriched cells from forest soil in Barre Woods Harvard Forest LTER site, Petersham, Massachusetts, United States -... | ecosystem: Environmental > Terrestrial > Soil > Temperate forest >...
CAAAATAGAGATTGGCGTAGCCAGGCAAAGCTTTGGGAATGAAAATTTCAAACCAGCCGTTTTTCTGAATGTCGACATCGATCGCTGGGCGAAGGTCCAAGGCCACACCTTGCCCCCTGGTGAATCTTATGGATTCCCCATTCAGAGGCGTAAATTGTCCGTACTCAAATATGGTGATGGGCTTCACAGATTGCGGGGATATGAGAATTCGCAAAGTATTGTAAGAAGACAAAAAGTAGGCCCCGACTCCAACCGACAATATCAGGGCTATCGTCAGCTTATATTTTTTCCACCGTGATTTGGCCATTGGCATTTTCATGAGGGAGATACTCTTCTTCCAACTGACTTGTTTACCGACAATTTTACCGATAGTTTTGCTTGGAAACAGTTGGTAAATAACAGGAACCTAGAAAGTACTTTTCCATCGATAACGGGCAATAATAGGGAAAAATGGAAGCGGCAAAAGTCGCTTAGGACGGATCTGCTCTTCCAATTGAGCTACGAGGGCTTTTAAGTTGATTTTTCAACGCATTCTCTTCTTGATCAGTGGTTTGATAGGTACCGTTGCGTGAATCGCGCCCGAGCAGATGCGTCTGACTGGAATTGTAGCATGTAACATCGGGCGACAGAACCGCGACGTGGGCGCACGAAAGCGGTCGATAAAAGGATCTACTCTATGGTTGTGGATCGGAAGCACGCTGGCCTGAGGAAGCGCGGATAATATTGTTGTATTGTTTCAGATCATTGAGATAACGCGTGTCTTTCTTGTAGCGAATGGCTTGACGCAGATATTCACATGCGTTGGCCAGAGCTGTATGCGAGTGGGTTTTTTCATACATTTTCCGGTATATCCTTGAGAGAGCCCAGTAACTGTCGGCATGAGAGGCATCGGTGGAGATAGCATCTTTGTACAGTTGTTCTGCCTTCACCGTATTTCCTTGTTGTTCAAAGGAGAGGCCCGTGACATACAGTCGGCTCGCTTCAAATAGGTTGATCCAAAGAGGGATGATCAGGAGCAAGGAAAGACCCATGGTCACCATCCAAATAGGCTTTATGGGGTAGGTCGGAAGATCTGTTTCTAACAGTGTGGCCCCGATCATTATCAGGAGCATGAACTTATTCAATAGATATTCCATGTTGAAGTTGATTGCGCTGAAAAATAACACCACGACCAAGGTCATGAGATAAACGCGGGTTGGGGGACCTGTCTTTGCCGATGTTCGTTTTTTCGCGATAAGCTTCAAATAGCTCCAGACAAATAGAACGGTGGCAATGACTCCCACAATCCCCGTTTCGGAAAGGAGTTCGAGCGGGAAGCTGTGCGCGAATAACGTGCTTTGAACTTGGCCCACCTTGAAAAACGGGAATGCGGTGGGGTACCCGCCGATCCCAACCCCCGTCCATGTATTTTGTCTCCACATCCTCAACGCGGACAACCAGTAGGAAAATCGGCTCATCTCAAAATAGGGTCCGACATGAATGCGTAGTTTGTAAGATACCAGCCAGCCCAATAGGGACAGAGTTGTTATAATGGTCATGAACATTGTCTTTCTGTACCGAGCTTCCAGTTGGGCGATTGGCTTTCGATAGTAGAGCAGATAACCCAGTGTGATCGACGCGAACGCCCACCAAGACTGGGCGATGAGTAAGACACCGACACAGGCTAGGGATAAGATGAGATACCGGCGGTTCTCAAGGGTTTTGTTCCAGAAAAACAAAAGCCAGTAGAGCGTAAAACCGGCCAGAATGATGGAATTGATGAGCGTGGCATGAATCTCCCGCCGCCCCCATGCGTCCGGTTGAATCGTCAACCGTTCCCAAGCACAGATCACGAACAGTGGCAAAATGACCATGCCCGCCAGTGTAAAAAACAGGTTCAGGTCCCTTTCATTTTCAGCGCTGTTAGTGAGAAGGTAAAAACTAAGAAAGGTAAAAGACCATCCCCAAATTTCCAATCGGCTTGTATCGAGATCGTAAGAATGCAAGCTGGAGAGGATCAAGGAGGCTAGAAATAAGAGTGATGGGCAGGCCAACGGGAGCTTGACGGGTATTTTATCCCTGCACCGTCCCAGACAAAAGACGAAGAAAAGGAATGTCCACCATAAGAACACCGTTGAAGCGGCCCATAGGTCATGGGCGGCATGAGCGAAAACTGCAAACCACACAGTCATCGCCAGTCCCACTAAAACAATTCGCTTGTAGTATCGATCCAGAATTTTGAGAATAAAAATCAATATATTTTCTGCTTTTGGTGAAGTATCTTTCATCGCCGCTCCCGATAGTTTGGATGGAGACACTTAATGAAAGGACAGCAGTTTAGCAATCTTTTCGAGAGCTTGGTTGACCACTCCCATGGGTTTGCAAAGCGACTCGATTCTGAATATCGATGTTGATCGATGGGAGTGGATCCTAAAAATCTATTTTGGCTTAACGCCAGTCCCCACTTTACGGAAGAGTACGCCTTCATCGAAAGTCTTTTCAAGTTTGAATCCGAAACCAGACATCATTTCATTCAGCGAATTGGGAGACTCGGTCAGAAGCCGTTGCCATTCTGTAAAGTTATAGAGCTCTCCGATCCTGTGATAAGATAAGAAAATGTAATTGACCGTCCAATCTTTCATGAGGTGTGGAACATCTTCCGTGTGAATGGGAATTAGGATGGCTCTCCGCTTTCCATACCATGCAAGCTGGGCTGGAATGTTGGTGAGAATCCAGGCATTCGCAGGCACATTCTCTCTCATGTAAACAATTTCAGGCCAACTCCCAATGGATTGGTGGCTGGGGTGGTCGGACTTTCGAGGAATGGACCTGTACCCCACGACCCAGTAATGCAAAAGATATCCCAAAACGACGATTGCCGTGAGGCTCCACAACCGGGACGCGCACCTTCGCTCAAAGAACGCAACCGCGTAAAGAATGATAAAAGGCGCGAACCAGAGATAATATCGCCCGCTCATGTAACTGAGATACTCATAATGCAGGAAAGAGAACACAAAAAGTTGCCAACCGAAGAGAAGCGAAAGCCAGGTCGCCAAACCGGAAGCGGGGCGAGGCGCCGTCAGCATCCCCGCGATGGCAAATGGGATCAAAAGCGCTTCGAGCCACAAATTGGGCAGGTTCCTCATGAAAAGCCCTAGGTACGAAAGAAACTTGTGCATAAACTTTCCAAGAATTCCCGGTGTCATAAAGTCAGAGTAGGTATAGACACGATACTCCGCCCAGGGCATGTGGCTGCCGATCGTATCCTTCGCGAGAACCTGCATGAAGTGCTGGGGGTTGAGGGCCCCAAGCTTATCACCAACGTGAAAGGCCCAGACCGTCCATGGGATTAGGAAAGCGAGGAGAAAAGCGGCCGCACAACTCCACCGTCGCCGCCCCGCCACGACCAGTGGGCTTGCCAGGTACAGCGGCAGCCAGAAGATGAAACTTTCGCGGGTCAGGTATGCCCCTCCGGCCAGGAGCCCAATCCCAAAATACACTCTGGGGGTGCCCAGAGTAGAATCACACAGAGCCTGGTAATAGAGAACGTTCAAAAAACCGAAGAAGACGCCGAAAAGAACATCGGGATAGCCAAATAAATCGTGGCCGGCCAGCATCATCGGATTCAAGGTCCAGAGGAGAGCACTGATGGTTGCAGTGCGTTCATTGAACAACCACCGGCCCACCCAATACAGCAGAATCACCCAAAGTGCGTGTGCCACGCCGTTTCCAAGAGCCATCCCAAAATCCCCCCCTCCGCCGATGAGCGACCACAGGGCAGACCAGTAGGAGAAAAACACAAAACGGTCCACGCTGGGTCCAGCCCCGCTGAACCTGACTCCCAGGTGTGCGAAGTACGCGAGAAATATCGGGAAATGCACAACAGTCGAAAGACCACGTCCGTGCAGAATGTTGTCTGCGATTTCCGCATAGTGACAAAACTCAAAGCTTTCCCCGCCGTGAAAGTATGTTTTAAAGGAGAGGAGAAATAACCCCAGAACGAAGGCAAAAATCCCGGCGCTGATTAATAAGCACGTTTTCCAGCTTAATTCGACAGATTCGTCCGAGTCAAGCATGGATTCTAAAGCGTGTGAGTCTTCCGAAGACCAGCATCAACCCCGACAGAGCCGAAATCATCAAACCGATCCGGAATGACAAAGGCTTGAAGGTGAAGGATATGCGGTGCTCCCCCTTCTTCAACCAGAGGGCTCGGAAATTCCCATTCGCCTGCAGAATTTTTGTTCTCTCTCCATCCACCGTGGCTTGCCATCCCGGGTAGTACGTATCGGAGAGAACAAGATAACCGTCTCCCTTCATATGGGTTTGAAGCCGGATCTCATCCGGCTCATCCTTCTCCCAATTTATGTCGCTACCGGCGGCCGCCGGGTTTCCCTCAGGGGAGGGCTTCTCGAGGATCACCATCTGTGACGGGTCGAAATTCAGCGAGAGGATATGTGCGATCACATCCTCTGACGTCCTCGCTGCAACTCTTTTGCTAACGACAAAAGCTCTGGGAAGGAATTTTGCCAGCTTATAGAGAAAAACCGTAGGACCGTCTGCCAGGGGGTGGCTGGTCTCGATCAGCTCACATCGGGAATCGTTGATCGGGCCGGGTGTGATCAGAAACTCGATGGCTTGCAGTTTCAAAACATTGGATGTCTCAAGAGGCAGAACAACTTTTCCGTTCACGGCCGTCAACCACGAATGGTCATGCAGATCCTTCAATCGTTTGAGTCTCACTTCAGAGTAATAGCTCCAGGACCCTTGTAAACCCCAGGTGGGTTCGGTGCTTGGGCCCAGAAGCTCTTTGTAAGCCAAATAAGGCCTGAGGCGGTCGGCCGGGGTGAGGGTACCTTTTGAAATCGCGCGTCGACACAGAGTGACGAACACATCATCGGTCCCAAGGGGACCCGCGCGGGTCAAGGGGTTTCTCAGTTTGTCGGCAACCTTCGGCGCTTTCAGCCAGATGGAGGGTGGGACAGTCATGGTGTGTTTGAATCCATAGCTCCACAAGTCGGCGAGCGTTAGAACGATCAAGGAACCGGTCAGCAGCCGGTCCCTGCTGGGGTGAAATTGAAGCTTTCTCCGAAGTCGATCGAGGCCCAAGCCGGCCAACAATGAACCGGAAAAAACAGCCAAGAAAAGAAAACGAGAGGGGCCTCGGAAAAAACGGAACACGGGCACAAGGGCCCAAAGCAATTTATACGGAAGGGTTGCCAAGGCCAAGGCCAATGAAACCACGAACAAGGCGGAAAAAAAGCGGTGCCGGCCCGGGCGCTTCACCCCTTCCACGGAACAAAACAGAGCCAAGATGAGGGGAATGACACCTATGTAAGAAGCCCCTTCCCAAAATCTTTCAAATCCGATCTCCACCTGCATCGGATTCTTCCAAGGGTCTCCCTGGAAGGTCATCGTTAACCAATTGAGCAGCTGAGGCCACCCATAATAAGGGTACATCGCTTGAGAGTAGCTCAGCCCTCCCGATCTGACTGTCCACGGGAGCATTTCAAGAGTCGGAATCCATTGAACGGCCGAAAGGGAGAGGCCCACAGCAACGAAAATCAGGACAGACACAACAAAGTCGCTGATCCAGCTGAACCGGAGCGATTTTGAACGGTCTCCTTTCCCCGACAGGCCGTAAGCCGCATAAGCGCAAACTGCCGGAAGTGTGTAGCACCAGAAAGTGGGGTAACCTCCCAAGATTTGGAGGGCCCAGCCGGCCCCCGCCAGAGCGACCCACTGTCGGAAGCCGGAACGGAAGTACCTTTCCCATCCGTAAAACACGAGCCCCAACCAGCACAGGGTCAATAGATGATCGAGCTGCTGAACTTTCTGAATGCAGTAAGCGCTGAAGGCAAACGAGCAAGCGGAAAGGAATGAGGCTGGCCAAGAGAGGTTTATTTCCCGGGCGTACAGCATCGTCAGGAGTCCCGCCGCGGTGAGGGCGAGAAGAATCGTAGCGCTGAGGGCCTGAGGAGCCGGGAGAATCAAGGAGGCGATCAGGCTCACAGGATGGCAGAAACTTGCTTCCCCCCAAGCTTGGACGGGGAAACCGCAATAGATCAGGGGGCACCAGAGAGGGAAGATCCCCTTCTTGAGCCACGTTTCCAGGAAAATTCTTAAGGGGAGGTGAAGGTGAATAATGTCCGTGGCCATGGGTTCTGTCGCAAGTACCATGCGCCCTTTAAAGATGACACCGGGAAACAAGGCAGCCAAGAAGCCCAAGAAGGAGATCACGGCCCACATTCCAGGCTGGGCGGCTTTTTTCATTTCGCTTTTGTCAATCTCTCGGCCAGCTCAAGTTCACGTCTGGCGAGCTCGTGGTTCCCCATGATGCCCAAGAGGCCGCTCATTTTTTTGTGTGCTTCCACGTCTTGCCCCAAATCAAAAACAAGAATGCTTTTTCTAATAATTTTTGACGGCTTCCGTTCATGGAGCCAGGACAGGGTCGTTTTATTCTGGAAATAGGTGTGTTGGTAATTCGTTGCGGAAACAGCGAAGTAACGCGGCAAAGGTTGGAAAGGACCGATTCTGTCGGAAGTTCTCAAAACAGGCATGACAGGACAAATATCCACGCACTCGATTCCATAATACCGCGGGCTGGCGGCGCCGAAATAGGAAAGATAGATGGGACCCATTTCATGGTCATGCACATAACGACCCAGCGCTTTGAGACCTTGCCCCCAATCAACGTTGGAATCGCTCGCAATCTCGTAGGCATGATCGGATCCTCCGACCAGCTCGTTGAAATACGCCAGATGGTCCGGGTGGCATTGCAGCGTGGTCCATGCTTGCCAGATAATGAAAAGAAGGAGGGGGGTATGACGTTTCGTTGTCGAGGTCGGCTCTTTTGGAAGAGCGGCCCCCGCTAACGTAAAAAGAAATGGATAGATCGCCAGAATATGCCGATGTCCGATTTGAACCTTGGAAGCGCAAGCGATCAAAAAGAAAGCCGCCGGAGGGATCCATAACGCAGGTTCAAATCGGCGTTCCTTTAGAAGACGACCCGTGCCCAAAATCAGCAAGATAAGCAGGGGAATGGGCGTCTTCGTCAAAAAAAGGAACGGGAAGTAATACCACCATCCCATCAGGTTGTGCCGGCCCAGGAGGAAGGTTGATCGGCCCTTTTGTGTCTCCCGTATGATTCGACTGAGCCCTGCACAGAAAACAGGCAAGTTCCAAAACCGGTACACGACAGCAATGACAAAAAGCCCCCCCCAAGGCGATCCAGGCGATGGTTGCCAGCGGACGCCATCCCCTCTTCTGGCGTATTTTGTGACTGACAAGTACGAGCTCGATGGGGATTATAGAGATCGCCATGTACTTGCTGGCAAAGGCGGATCCCAAAGACACTGAGGCAAGGACCCCCCCCAAATACCTTTTGGTGAGTCGGAGCTCGCTCATCCCATTTTTTTCGAGCCGGTCCCAGCAGAAAAAGAAGGAAAAGAAACAGAGGACAAAAGCCATATCCGTTGTCACGAGAGTGGCTTGAGCCAAGATAGAGGAAGAAAACGCCCAGAGGAAGGGGGACATTAACGAGGCCAGCTGTCCAAATAATGCGCGAGACCATTGGTAAACGATCATTCCCAGAAGCAAGCTTAAGAGGAGCGTCATCAATCTTCCAGCAGCCAACATGAAGTCGGCATCCAGGCGGTTTCTGTAGAGGAACGTGTCGGCAAAGGAGTACTGGTCTTGGGTTGCCAGTTCACCGGGGGCTTGTGTCACAAAAAAGGTCGGATGAAAAGGCAGAAGGGCAAAGGCCGACCACATTTGCCCTAAGGGGGCGTGCGCCAACCCGTTCACCATGTAATTTCCGGCTTTGAGACAGGCATAGCCCGCATACAGGTGCACGGGCTCATCGTAAGTGGGGCTTAAAATCGGGATTGTCGAGAGGCCAAGTGCGATGTGGACGCAGAAAAGAAGAAAAACAAGAAATTTCCTCTCGAAATGTTCAGTCTCTTTGCGCGCATATTCGGGGGAGATCAAAAATCCGTTCTTTTTTGTTTTTGGCTGTGATTGATAAAAAAAATTGAAATCAATGTCAGTAAAGAAATTATCGCAGTGGTGCCAAGATACGGTGGCCAATATTGAAACTTAATGAGCGAAGGTCCCGATCCCACTCTCACGGCTCTTTGTACTTCGTTGACGCGCCAGAGGGTTATCTCTCTTCCATTCAGGGTAGCGGTCCAACCTTTATCGTAGGTGTCTGTGAGTACCACCCATCCTGCTTGATCGGAATTTAGCCACAAGAGTACCTTATTCGGACGATAGTCAACCACTTCGACCGGATGCCTCTTTGCTTCATTTGATCTCCACGGATCGGTAGCCAATAAAGAGGTTATAAAGTAAGCCTTGGGGTAAGCCATTGGATTTTCAAAGATGTTAACGGAAGATCGAAATACATTCTTGAATTTATTTCCAGGTAAATCCCAAAACGACAAGACATACCGAATCCCCAATTTATCCATCCAGGGAGAGTGAGGATTTTTGGCCAGTTCTTCGAGGACTTTGTCGTAGCGAGCGTATCTAAGAACCTCTTGACCATCCACGTCATACAATCGCAGGGCCATGGCTAGGCTGGGAAAGATGGAGTCCTTAAACTTGAGCCCGGCTTGTAATTCAGAATCCCCCCGTCTGCTTTGAATCGTGCGCGTCCGAGGGGTCATCGTGATCCTATAGAGTTCTGCATGAGCATGAAGAAAACGAATGGCCGGTGTTTCAACTTTGTAAAGGGACTTGTCGATGGCATGAATTCCGGCTTGCGAAAAAAACCATAGGTCGGCCAACGCGGCGAGAAAGAGACCATTGCTCAGCCATTTCCGAGAGGATAAGCGCTCCATCCCTTGGCCGGCAAGCAGAGAGAGTCCAAAGCAAGCCAGATAAAGTGCCTGTGCGGGAAATCGGAAATATCGGAAAAATGGGCAGACACTGTAAAGAAAGCGATAAAATGGCAAATACTTTCCAAGGGCCAGCAGAATTCCCGTGCAGGCGATCACTGCAAACGACAGACAATTTCGCAGAGGCTTTTGTCCGACAGCCGTTATCGCTAAAGCCAAAAGGGGCCACCCCACGTAAAAACTGAGAATATGAGGGTCACCGCTTGATGGCGTCCAAAATCGATTCCACAAGGGAAAGAGCAACATCTTCGCCAGTTCCCAGGGAGCGAGAGAATAAAGTACGGCATTTTCATAGCTTGTTTCGGCCACCCGGCTCGTTTCCGAGGCGAATTGCCAAAATGGAATCAATTGGACAGATGTGATGAGCGCAGCTACGGCGAGAAGCAAAAGAAGCCACATGAGAGCTTTGAGTCGGTTGCCGGATATGTCTCCGGTCGTTATAGAGATGAGAAGTATCATGATGGTATAGCCAGCGAACTGAGGATGACCGGCAAAAATTTGAAACGACAGAGCCAAAGCAGCTATGCTGAAATCCCGAAGCGGAGATTCATTATTGAGTATTCTCTTGAAGAAACGAAAGATGAGCGGTAGCCAGACATAGGAGTCAAATTGTGGGAGAGCCGTATAGTGCACAATGAAGTACCCATTGGCAGCAAAACACAAACCCGCAAGCCATGCGCTTTTATTGGATAACCTCCATTCTCGGGCCAGTTGATACATAAACACAGCGGCCATGACAGTGTGAATCGTGATGTTGATAAGGGCGGCGGCAGGGAAATCAAAAATGACGTACAAATAAGTGAAAGGATAAAAAAGAGCAGTCTCCATGTTGGCCAAGAAAGGAACGCCCGAATACAAATGTGGATTCCAAAGTGGAAAATCCCCAGAGCGGATTGTGTTCCGGATAAACACGGCATAAGGGTAAAAAACCCGGAAGAGAAGGTCGGAGAACAGTGCTTTCCCCCCAAGAGCAGCCTTGGCCCAGATCAGTGAGCTCAAGCCCGTAAATAAGAGAATGGAGGTCAAAAACTCTGATTTTTGTTGTTTCATCAGGAATTGAGCCGCTTGAGGGCGTCTTTAATAATCCGGGCTTCAGGACCGAGTTTCAAAGCTTTCAAATAAGCTTTTCGAGCCTGTTTTTTATCACCGAAGAATTCGTTGACGAAGCCGAGATTGTAATAAGCTGAGGGATCTTGCGGTTGAAGCAAGACGACTCTGCTGCATTCACGGATCGCCTTTTGCATTTCTCGAGACCTCATATAAAGTTGGCCCAAATGTCGATGTGCCAAAGCATTGTGAGTCACGTCGTAAACAAAAATACTATAGCCAATTCTGGCGACTGGACGGAGAGATCGGCACCAGTCAAGGAGCGCATGGTCCGGGTAGGATACCCCTTGGAGATTCGTCACACTGACCGCCAGGATTTCTTTTTGAGGATTTTGTGAATTGATGTGATCGCTTGAAATGTCGCGCGAGAGAAGGTTTTGGTATGTCACCCCATAGGCTTGCGGCTCGGCCGTTCCCGTGTAAGAAAGGATAACCTCTGGATTTCCTGATTGTTTGATGTATTCCCCCAAGCCTTTGAGGTCTTGACCCCAATCCACGTTGGAATCGCTCGCGACGAGGTAAGCTTTGTCTGGCCCCCCGGTCAGCTCATTAAAATAAGCTAAAAGATCGGGGTAGCATGAACAGGTTGTCCAGATTTGCCAGGCCAGCAGAAGAGAGAAAACGCCTATCGTCCCCTTGGTCCATTGTCTCCAGTTCTGAACAGCGCCGCCCGCCAGAACGAAAAGAAATGGATAAATGGCAAGAATGTGCCTTTGCCCAATCTGCACTTTGGAAAAACACGCCATCAAGAGATAGAGAAAAGGAGGGATCCAAAGGAAGGCCTCTAAATTTTTCTTCCTCAAAACATTGAACACTCCCCAAAACAGGAACACAAGTTGAGGAAGCGGCGTTTTGGTCAGAAAAAGGAATGGAAAATAATACCACCATCCGGTCGAACTGTATTGACCCAGCAAAAAGGTGGCCCTCCGCTCCTGCGTTTGACGGGCGATCGTGGTCAGTCCTCGCCAAAAAATAGGGAGCTCCCCGAAGCGAAACACCAGGGCAAGGACAATAAAAGCTCCCGATGCGATGAGGGCTAGAGACAGACAATAACGCCGCTTCTCGTGTTGAAGAACCCCGTGTCCAGCCAGCAAAAGTCCGATGGGAAGAATCGAGATGGCCAGGTATTTGCTTCCAAAAGCGAGACCCAAAAATATCGAAGCGAGAATGCCCCAACAAATTCGTCGGGCTCTTTCAGTCCATTCTTTTTCGAATCTGTACCAACAAAAAAAGAAGCAGAAGAAAAAAACCGCAAAGGATGTGTCTGTAGTGACGAGAGTCGCATTGGCCAAGAGAGTTGGAGAAAACGCCCAGAGAAAAAGCGAAAGTATGGCCGAAGTGTCCTCAAACAGGATTTTGGACCATTGATAAATAAACACTCCGAGGAACAAGCTTAAACAAAGTGTCATGGTTCTGGCTAGGGTGATCATGGTGTCGGCGTCTAAATGATTTTTGTATAGGAACGCGTCTCCCAGCATGTATTGTTGAGGCGGGCTCAGCGGTACTGGCGTCCCCGCCTTCGTGCGCAAAGGGATCACTAAATCAAAAGGAATCAAGGGGGCGGCCGACCACATCTGACCGAATGGAGGGTGCCAGGGAGCGTTTACGGTGTAGGTTCCCGCCTTCAGGCAGGCATAGCCCGCATAGAGGTGGACGGGCTCATCAAAGGTAGGACTCATGGCTCGGATGACGCCGAATCCCAGGGCACCATGGACAACGAACAGAAGTACGATCGCGATTCGATCGGGGGAAGGAGTTTTGGAACGTTTAGAGAGGAATGAGAGAGAAAACGTCGTATTTTGGGAGGGTTAGTCTTCCCTTGAGATCGGTGAGTTCGATCAGAAATGCCAACCCCACGACACGCCCCTTGAGCTCTTCAATCAATTCGCAAGTGGCTTTTGCCGTCCCTCCCGTTGCCAAGAGATCGTCCACCACCAAAACCTTTTCTCCGGGTTGGATGGCATCCACGTGCATTTGGAGCGTGTCTTGACCGTATTCAAGCGCATAGGTCACAGAGGACGTGCGATAGGGGAGTTTCCCTTTCTTGCGGACGGGGACGAGCCCCGCGCCCAGAAGATAGGCCAGGGGCGCCGACAAAATGAAACCTCTGGATTCCACGCCGACTATTTTTTGGATGCCCTTGGCTAGGTACCGATGCTTCAGTTGGTCGATGGCACTTTTGAAGGCGTCGGCATTCGCCAAGAGGGTTGTGATGTCCCGGAAAAGGATCCCCTTTTTGGGGAAGTCAGGTATGTCCCGGATGTGGTCTTTCAGTTCTTCAACGTTGATGGTCATGAATGGCTTAACCCCATTTTGTGAGTGATGCGCCGGAGCCGTTGGAGCCCCCTTTCCTCAAGCTGCCGGACGCGTTCTCTCGAAAGCTTGAGTTTCTTGCCCACTTCTTCAAGTGTCATCCTCTCGGTGCTGTTTAAACCGAAGCGCATCTCAAGGATTTTTCGTTCCCGTTCGTCGATTTCTTGAAGAGCCTTGGTGAGCTCATCATGGAGTTTGAGGAGAGACAAAATTTCATCGGGGGAATTTTTTTCCTCTTCGGAAATCACATCTTTCAGGAAAAGATTCTCTTCTTCGTCCAAAGGAGCCTCCAGGCTCCCCAGGCCTTTGGCGGCTTCGGAAGCGTCCAAAACGCTCCTCACTTGTCGTGTCGATAGATGGAGCCGTTTGGCCATTTCAGCCAGCGTCGGGTCACGCCCCAAGCGGCCGTGAAGCTCGTCCCATTGTCTAAACCATTTCCTTAAAATCTCCCACGCATGGGGCGGGATGCGAATCGTTTTAGACTGCTCATCGAGGGCCCGGCGGACGGCCTGTTCAATCCAATAAGCGGCATAGGTAGAAAACCGGAAGCCTTTTTTCGGATCAAACTTTTCAACGGCATGCATCAACCCCAGATTTCCTTCTTCGATGAGATCGAGA
>Ga0207127_10231_pt1 | contig 12876 bp, 8 predicted proteins | sample Alteio_BWMinHeat_17_FD_153574 | JGI IMG/M metagenome (GOLD analysis project Ga0207127, IMG submission 153574) | Enriched cells from forest soil in Barre Woods Harvard Forest LTER site, Petersham, Massachusetts, United States -... | ecosystem: Environmental > Terrestrial > Soil > Temperate forest >...
GATTACGAGATTCTGGACACTTTAGAGGTGGGACTTGTATTGACAGGTACGGAGGTTAAATCTCTGCGTAATCATGGAGGGAACATCCAAGAAGGGTATATCAAGATTTTAGGGGGTGAGGCATGGCTTGTGGGTGCAAGCATTGCTCCTTATACTTTTGGTAATCTCTACAATCATGAAGAGAGGCGCGATCGCAAATTGCTTTTGCATAAGCGCGAGTTGCTTAAGCTCAAAGAGCAGACTAAGGAAAAGGGGTTAAGTGTCGTTCCCATTTCTCTCTACTTCAAAAAAGGGGTAGTGAAGCTAAAAATTGGAGTAGGGCGTGGGAAGAAGGTGAGAGATAAGAGATCGACGCTCATTGAAAAAGAGAAGAAAAGAGAAGTCGATCGGGCGATGAAGGGCGAGCGTTAGACAATTCATTTAGCTAGTTTGTTCTCTCCCAAAAAATATAACCTTCTCTATCATATGCGCCAACCATAATTTTAACAGTATTAGTACAAATTTCATTAATTAACTCTGAACTCATTTTTTTACTGTTTTGTGGTAATATTTTTTTTGTAAATATACATAAAAAATGCCAAAAAGCATTTGAATATGATAGACATTCTGCAATCAATTCTTCCGAAGCAATTTTCTTGTTAAGAAAATAATATACTTCTGTCTCATACGAAAGTCCGTGATTCTTAAAAAGTTCAGTAAGATTTCTCTCAGCTGGATATCTTGTCACATCATCAAAAACACAGCATAAGTTTTTTGATTTAATCTCCTTCAAAATTGAATCTGCTATTTCTTCATCGATGGTTGGAATTCTGGTAAAGGTGCATTTTTTTCCATTCACGTAATAACTTTCCTCGGACTGTGGAAGGATCAAGCCAGATTTAAATTCATATAACCTTTCAATATTTGCTTCTTTTGGTAATAGTGTAAAAAAATAACCGGATTTAAAATCTATTACATTTAATAGTTCCGAAGATATATGATTCACATCATATAGGCAATCATAAGTAAATTTCCAAGCAGAATCAAAGTCCAGAAGATGCTTATATAATTGTCTCATTATTTCGGCTCCCAAGTTCCATCTGTGTTTAATCTATATTCTTTCCCAGCGGAGTCTAGATAATCCCAATGGGGTTTATGATCAGGATGATTTAAGTCTGGATGCAAACTTTCTCCTGTCTTGTCATTGTGCCAGCTTCCCCTCCCACTGTTAGGAGATCCTCTTCCTCTCCATTCAAAACCCTCCCCAGGACATCTTGTAGGATCAATTCCTAATTCTCGTCCATCATAAGATGGCTTTTTACTAGAATTGGTTGTTCCATCCTTCTTTTTCTTAGATGATTTTTCGTCCAGATCTCGCTGATCAATAGCTTCACTCAGTAAAGTGTGACAACTACTTTCTGATAAAGTACAAGGACTACCTATAGCATCTGCACCATATTGCATCCCTTTATATAGCCCCCAACATCCTATCCCTATCGCAACAGCATCGACGCAAATCTTGACAGCCGCTGGAGTAAAAAGAAGTGCAAAGGGGATGCATGCAAAAAATACAAATTCTCCATTAGGATCGTAGTAACAATAGGGATTATTAAATGCATACTGATAGAGGTTTAGGCTATCTAAGAAGCCTGCCGGGTCCGTTGTTAGCCATCTTGCTAACTCAGGATCGTAATAGCGCTGTCCAAAATAGATGAGATTTAATTCAGGATCAAATCGCTTCGCTGCATACCGCCAAGGATTCTCGTTGTTTTGCCCAGGGCTTTCCTCTCCGAAGGCTGTAAACTCATAACGGCTTGCTACCGTTTTTGAAATAGGATCTACTAATCTGCGGACATTCCCCTGAACATCTATGATAGGCGCAAAGATTTTTTTGTTCAGTTCTACTGCGATTGTTGTTGGAGAACCTTTACGCTTGCTGAGCCCAAGCACTCTCAAATTTTTAAGTGCGCCATTTGCTGAGAGAGCGCCAATTTCTTGCTCTCCATCATAGAGATAGTTCTCTCGATAAACTTCTTTCCAACCATCAGCTGCCTTATCAGTCACAATTTTGGTCAAACGACGGCCAAGTGAGTCATACAGAAAACGGATTCTTTTTTTACCATAAGTTGCCTCTGTAAGACGATTCAGAGGATCAAAGACATATTGAGTTTGATCTTTTTGAATTTGATTGCCATTTAAGTCGTACAGTTGACCTGTTAACTCATTTAAATTATTTACCTGAAAATGCTGACTCTCTTTCTCTTTTCGATTGAAAAGGGAATCATACTTGTAAGTGTCGTCATTTTCAGAAGTGAGCTGCGATAAATCATCATAAGTGTATGAGAAAGAGGTTTGATCAACAGTGCTCTGAATGAGATTATCGCCTGCATCATAACGACATTTTTGGGAAAAATAGGGAGAAGAAATCTGCGTGGTACGTCCCTTAAGATCAATACCATGCTTCACTTTGCCGCAGCTATTGAGCATATTTTCAGAAATGGAATTTCCATTGAGATCGTAACTCTCATATTGATGTGTATATTGCAATTTGCCATCAGGAGAAACACGGCTGACCTTTCTTAAAAATAATGGATCATAAGCATAAGTAATTGATCCTAAGTTCGATATGAGAACAGCTGTCGGCCGATCAAAAGAATCATATTCTTTTTTGATTTCAATGCGATTTGGGAAAAGCTCTCTTATGACATTTCCAAAAGGATCAATTTCTCTTTGTATTTTGATGTTTTCAACTTCATCGAGAGCAAAAAGCAGATTCCCATTTTTGTTATACTCAAATTTATGGCAAATCTTGCCATCTGACGAGCGCAGTTTATGCAAAAAGCCTAAAGCATCATACTCATAAGTGAGCACGCTACCATCAGGTAGTGTCTTTGTCGCTATTTTTCCACTTGGTGTGTAGGTATAATGAGTCGTTCTGGCATCAGCTGTACCAAAAGCTCGTGTGTTGCTTTCGATATTATTGTCGCTCGTATATGTGAATTTTGTCTTTTGTACGTCGTGGCAGTGTCCATCTTCATAAACATACTCCTTCCAGTAGATTACATTACCATTAGGATCATAAGTTTTATCCCAACAAGCGATAGTGGCTCCCTGAGGACTTTGTGTTTCCTCCCTCACGATCCTGAGAAAGGGATCTTTCGTCTCTACTGTTGCAATGCCTTTTGCATCAACAGTTGTTACTTGAAGAGCTTTTTGTCCTAAGCTGTTGACATAATTTTCGTTATAGACTGTTGACGTCTTGTTACCAAGAGGATCTTTATGTTCAATTTTTCTACCAAAGGAATCGTATCTAAATGTATCAACCGCCTCATTGCCATCAATATAGCGCTTAACACTTGCCAATTCGCCGTCCTCATTGTAGCTATAGCCAATTTTATATAGAACAGCACCAGCCCCATCAGTTTTACTCTCTTCTAGAATCCGGTCTTCTAGATCCCTTTTAAAATAGGTTCTTAGTTCATCTTTGCTAATTAAAGCAAGTCTTCCAAAGGGGTCGTATGCGTACTCGGTAAGTCGTCTGCACGCTTTTTCGCGAATTTTTCTTTTTGCTCCATCATAGAAATAATACGTGGTATTACCTTCGAGATCTGTCTTCTCTAAAAGATTAAAACTGTCATAGATATAACTTTCTTTGCCAAGATTTTTTCCATAATCTTTTGCGGTGACACGTCCTAAAATATCGACTGTGTAAGTTGTCGTTAAGCCTTCTCGATCTGTGTGGCTTGCTATTTTCCCGCTTTTGGTATAATGATAAGTTTCTTTGCTTCCATCTGGATAAGAAATCTCTACAGGAAGACCATAGGCGTTATAACGATACAAAGTAGTGTGGCCATTCGCATCTGTTTTAGAAATTTCTCTGCCTTGAGCATCATAAGTAGAGGTTTCTGAGACCATAAGTTCTGAACCATCCTCTTTGAGAATAGATGGCAAGTGGCTTTTGGTTGTTTTGTGCGTGAGAGGATCATAAGCGTAAGAAAAGGAGTTTTGATAAGTATCTGTTTTTTGAAGTAGATCATCATTACAATCATATTCATAAGCAGCAGTATGCTGGACGCCATCTATTCCAGTTGCTTTATATGCACGAAGCCGTCCCTTTATATCGTAGCTCATTTTCTCCTTAAGCCCTTGAGAGAAATGGGTCGATTCAATGCAACGACCTTTATCATCATAAGCAAACATACGTCTTTGACCTGTGGGATTTGTCTCAGAGAGAAGATCTCCTCGTTCATTATATTCTTTTAAAATCGAATAGGCATATTCACCATCGGCATTGTAAATCTTCTCTTCCGCCACATTGCCCCACTGATCATAGGTTAAATACGTGCGTTTTAAGAGCTTTTCGACGTCATACTCTAAGTATCTTTCTTCTATCCATTCTGGCATATGCAAAAAGGGTTGCTGTTGACGCAAGATGTATTCGGTGATCATTTTTTGTGCATTGCCATCGTCAATGCTCTTTTGGATCAAATTATTGCTATCATCATATTTTAAGGACTCTCTGATGAGAAGACGGTCTCTATTTTTAGTGAGTTTGAGGGTAACGAGATTTGTATTGGGCAGGTATTCAAAAATTGTGATTTTCCCTTCTTCTGTTTCTTCTCTCAGCAGCAGATTGCGGCCATCTTGCGAAAATTCTCTCTTAATCTTATAGCTATCTTCAGAGTTTTCTCCTTGTAAATCTCCTGTAAATACTTCAACGGTGGGATTCCCAAATCCATCATAGTCATAGCTTTTCCGGAAAAAGAGACGCTTATTGCCATCCTTTAGTTCCACTGAAGACAACCAATTTTTGTCATTCCAGTTAAAGATTTTTTCTTTTTTAAGCACTCCATCTTGCCCAAAATATTGAATCAAGGTAGTCATGAGATTTTTTGAAAAATGATAGACCGTTGAGGTACCATTGCTGTTTTTTACAATTGTTTTTCCCTCTTTCTCTCCAGCAACTGCAGGTTGATATGACATTTGATAGACAGGAATAAAAGTATCGTTGTTGCCTACAGGTAGAAGAAGTTTATCGATGCGAAAATGAACCTTATCGCCCTCACCAAAAGCAATTTGACTGACAGAAAACGTCTTCTCTTTTCCTGAAAAGGATTGTAGCAGGCAATACGGATCGCTGTATGTGATAGTTTCCTTACGATATTGAGGAGAAGAGGCTGCGGTCATCAAAGGTGGGGTTTGACCGCTATAGGTAATTTTAAGACCTTTATCTCGAAACCTATCGGAATAGAATCTTTTATCGAAATGGCAAGAAGCATTTATTCCTGTAGATGATGTAAATTTGCAATCACCCTCATCTGGAGTGCCTTGGATGTGGATAGAGGCATAAACATAACGCTCTTTCGGATCAAGACTTTCGACCAAAGAAAGTTTGCCAACGTTGTTATATTGATATCTGAGAATTTTTCCGTTCGGAAGAACTTCTTTTTCTAATAAAAGAGAACGCCCCCCGTCGCTTTTAACAACATAGTATCTTGTAGAACCATCAGGGGAAGAGACGGTAGCACTTGTATTGTTATAGGTGATCCGTGTGTTTTTCGGATCGAACTTACCGCTCGGAATTTCTTGATCGCCCACATTGCTAGAGGCATATGAATGCAAAAGGGTTGTTTTTCCATCAGCAATACTGAAATCATATGTCGCTGCATTGGGGTTGGTTAGATGGGCTTCTTTTTTCTGAGAATCTACCCATAGTCGCAGATGGGGGAAGTATTTCCACCCCTCATAATGACGACTAAGATAATTTCTTCGATAATAACAATCGGCATCCCAATGTTTGTGGAAAGTGTAAGGCATGTAAGGAGCGATATAGATACGACTTAAAGCAATTTCCTGTGCTCCTATGACAGTAAAGTCCTTCTCCCTTAGGCTGGGATTACCACTCAGCGGACTGACAACTCCCCCGATCAGTTGATTTGCATCACTTGTAAGGGTAGCTAATTGATCTGGCACAAAAAGCGTAGGCGCTTCTTTTTTAGAGTCGTCCTTCGAACAAAGATAGGTGGGCAAGTTCATCTCACAATCCATTTTACTTTGCTCTGAGAAACCATCAGAACAAAAAAACAGACAGAGTAGAAAAAACTGGCAGAGGATTTTGGCGGAATATTTCATAAAACTCAAGCGATTAATGTTTTGATGGCTTGCGTTTTAACAGAAAGTTCATTTTTTGCAATAGGCAAAACGCATAATATATCGTAAGGTGAGGAGGAAAGCGATTGGATGTTAATACGATTTGGCGAAAATGGCGTCGAGAGTGGCTGGCCGTCCTGTCAAAAGACATTTGCCTTCTTCTCCGCTCTGTTCTAGAGGAAGGCATCGAATTGTCACTTTCATCTCTTCCAAAAGTTTTTCACTTCCCACATCTCCACTCCACTTGCCTGCAACAAAGCCTTTCTCTTTATGGAAAAAGCTTTTAAGTTCATCAAATGTGCTGACATTTCTTTCAATATGGGCCTCTTGAAAAGCTTTTGCGGATTGGTAGTAGTTGTTTTGAATGCTCTCAAGCATCTTCACGGCTTCCGGTCCAATCTGATCGATGGCGATTTGACTCTTTTCCTTGTGCGGTTTATCACGGCGGGCCACCACCACTAAGCCAGATTCCTTATCGCGAGGTCCCACTTCCATGCGCAAGGGAACCCCTTTTTTGATCCACTCCCAGTTTTTCTCTCCGCCCCGTTTATCCCGCTTGTCAACTAAGACAGAAATCTGTGCTCCATAAAAACTTTCAGCGCGCAGCTTTTCTGCGATCTTTTCTGCGTAAGCATAGACACCTGCCTCTAATTCCGCTTTAGGAACTACAGGAATGATCACGACCTGTTTAGGAGCGATGCGGGGAGGCAGACGTACGCCGTCGTCATCTCCATGGCACATAATCATAGCTCCGATCAGGCGCGTTGTGCTTCCCCAAGACGTGGTGTAAGCGTACTCTAGCCCCCCTTCTGGGGTGCTGAAGCGGATGTTAGAGCCTTTTGCGAAGTTTTGGCCGAGGTAGTGCGAGGTGCACGTTTGCAGCGCCTTACAGTCTTGCATCATCGATTCTAAAGTGTACGTATTCACTGCCCCAGGGAAGCGCTCTCCTGGAGATTTCTCGCCTGCAATGATAGGAATTGCCATCACATTTTCTACAAAATCGCGATAAACGTCTAACATCTTGAGCGTTTCTTCAATCGCCTCTTCCTTTGTGGCATGTGCTGTATGTCCTTCTTGCCATAAAAATTCTGTCGTCCTCAGAAAAATGCGCGGACGCATCTCCCAGCGCACCACATTAGCCCATTGGTTGATGAGAAGAGGTAGATCGCGATAGGACTTCACCCAACGCGAAAAAGACTCGCCGATGATCATCTCTGAGGTAGGACGGACGATAAGAGGCTCTTCTAATTCACCTGTGGGAATGAGTTTGCCATTTCTCTCTTCTAATCTATGATGCGTGACAACGGCACATTCTTTTGCAAAACCTTCAACATGAGCAGCTTCCTTTTCAAAAAAGCTTAGAGGAATAAAGAGGGGAAAATAGGCATTCTCATGGCCCGTATTTTTAATGCGCTCATCAAGTTGCTTCTGCATATTTTCCCAAATGCCATAGCCCCATGGTTTTATGACCATGCAGCCGCGGACAGGGGAGTTTTCAGCCAGGTCTGCTTCTTTGACCACCTGCTGGAACCATTCGGGAAAATCTTTTTCTCGTGTGGGGGTGATTGCCGTTTCCATGGGGCGCAGGATATCTGAGAAGGGTTTTTATACACAAGTTTCCACTTCTTAATAAAAAATTAATATTTTGGGGTATGATGGAAGAAAAAAGGGGGGAGGATGACTGTTTTTGGATTAGGCCATATGGAAGGAATTCATCTCAACACTTCTGCGCTCTCGCGTCGAGAAGGAACCTGTCTCAAAAGAGAGGTAGCATCCAGAACGCTCCGATTGGTCGCGATCCCCTTGGCTGTAGGCGTTGCAGCGTGTGATACGGCAATAGGCGTAGCTGTCGGATCTGTCGCAATTGTTACTTGGGGGACTTATCCAGGCGTCAATAAATATGCTCGCAAAAATTTTGAAGTGCTAGGGACTCTCATTGTAAGGGTGCATAGGGATGTCGTGCATTTTATCAACCCAAGATCTGCTCCTTTTCAGCCTGAGAGCGGGGTGGAAGGAGGCAGAATTCTTTTGCCCTCCAAAGATGGTTTAGTAGCAGCTTTCGTTCAAAAGCGTTTGGATAAATGGATCCGTTACTGTAAAGGATCAAATTTTTTTAATAGGCATATGACTGCTCGATTGATTTGCTTAGTTGCGGCCATTGCCTTTGTGATTGCGAGAGTTATAGATACGATCATTGGAGCTTTTACAGGGCTCATCTCTCTTTTGACTTTTGGAAGAGAGCAGTTTTGGAACCAGTTGACTTATGAGACTTTGCGCCCCACCATGGTAGTGAGGGATCTTTTTGTGTGTACACTTCTTTTTATGAATCCTGCGAGCAATATAAACAACTGAAGTTAACGCGTCCCTAACCAATATTGAACATTCTCAAGAGAAGACGCCCACTTCGATGCTTCTTCAGCTGTTGAAAAGAGCATCAGAGTGGTTGCAAGCCCATCTGCAAGGGTACAAGTGGGGGCAAGCACACTCGCTGTCGCAATGGAAGAAGGACTTTGTTTCAAAGGCGTTGCTGTGCGTGGGTCGATGATATGAAAATAGGTGACGCCCTCCACTTCCCAGTTCTGGTAATAATCTCCACTTGTAGCGATAGATCCATTTCCCATCTCTACGGCCCCTAGTCCTTTAATGCCCACTTTCCAAAGCCTTCCCGCAGGATGAAGGCCGATTGTCCGCACCTCGCCGCCCCATTCTACATACGCATTGTGGTGCCCTTTTTCTTCTAATCTTTCAATAAGAAGGTCCATGCAGTAGCCTTTGGCAATCCCTCCCACATCTACAGCTGTCTGGGCGTGATCTTTCCAATAAAAAGAGCCTTCGGAGTGAATATGAGACCAACCCACAGCTGGGGTGATAGCAGCGATGGCTTCTGCAGAGAGGATTTCGCCTTTTTGCAATGATGCCTTCCATAAGCGTTGCAGAGGGTCAATGGTGGGATCAAAGCGCCCTTCACTCAGTCTCGTGAGAAGATCTACTTGTTGAAAAAGAGTGACTAAAAGAGGGGAGAGGGCTTTTTTTTGAAAAGCGGGCAGACGATTGAACTGTGAAATCTCTGATTGCGGGTTCCAGTTGTTATAGACGGTATCAGCTTCCGCAAAAGTCTCTGTGATAAGGGTTTCAATCTCTTTTTTTTGTTGCAAAGAGCCTTGCACTAAAAGCCGGAAATCCATTTCCATGATCTTCTTTTCGAAAGAAAGGGGAGTTTTGGAGTGACAAGAAGATAAGACGAGGAAGATTAAAGGGAAAAATCGGAGAATACTCCCTCCTTTTGGATAAAGCTGAGAAGCGTATTGTGAAGAAGCAGGGCAACTGTCATAGGACCAATGCCTTTTGGAACGGGAGAGATAGCTGAACATTTTTTCTGCACATTCTCAAAGTCCACATCCCCTACTAAGCGGTAGCCGGCAGCAGATGTGGAATCGGGAATACGGTTCATTCCAACATCGATGACGACAGAACCTGCTTTGACCATCTCTTCTTTGACAAAAAGCGGCACGCCAAGCGCAGCGATGAGAATATCTGCCATTTGGGTGAGGGCTGAGAGGTTTTTGGTGTGGCTGTGCGTGACTGTCACTGTGGCGTTATTTTGGAGCAAGAGAGCGGCAAGAGGTTTGCCTACAATGCGACTTCTGCCAACAATGACAACATGCTGACCCTTGATCGGAATCTGGTAGTAGGTGAGCAGTTTTTGGATGCCCAAAGGGGTACAAGGAACAAAGCCGCCGGGAATCCCAGCAAGGAGTTTGCCCATATTCAAAGAGTGAATGCCATCCACATCTTTAGAGGGGTCGATGGCGTCGATGATTTTTTGAGAAGAAAGGTGGTTGGGGAGGGGCAGCTGAAGCAAAATACCGTCCACATGAGGATGGAGATTTAGAGAGGTGATTAGAGAGAGGAGCTCTTTTTCAGTTGTAGACTCGGGAAGCACGTGGAGTTCAGGGAGGATGCCCACACGCGCGCACGCTCTCTTTTTAGCATTTACATAGGTATGAGATGGGGCGTAAGCGCCTACTAAGATCACAGCAAGTGTGGGCTTTCTGTGGTGGGGCAGGCTATTGATAGCGCGTGAGATCTTTTTTTCTACTTCACTAGCGACGCTGTTTCCAAGGAGAATCATGGAGAATCCTTTAAATTATACCCAAATGAGCTGAAAAGGCGGCTTTTAGGGCGCGCCAAAGCCCCGGGGTTGAACAATCGCAAGCTGATCAATATTTCTAATATTAATCAGCTTGCGATTGTTCAACCGCGGGAGCTTTCGCGTGGCCCAAAAACCGCCTTTTCAGCTCATTTGGGTATAATTGAAAAGGAAGGGAAAATAAAAGAAAAGCATAGGTTGCATCCACAAGCGCCATCAAACCAAGATCAGACCCCACCCAACTCCATGAAAAATGAAATTCTTGTCCAAAAAATCCCATCAAAAGCGCTTGTAACGAAGTAGATAAAAGAGAAAAAAGCCCTGTCATCAGGGCAAGCGTAAAAAGTTTATCGGTAAAGAAGTTTTTTGTTTGGCCATAGAGAAGTGCCATCGTCAGGCAGTAGACAAGAGAAGTAATCCCTAAACAAAAAGAGAGAAGATCGATCAGAAGGCCACAGGAAAAAGCATACCAAAGAGTGCTAAGCAAAGGCTTGCGATAAGCCACCCACACAAGAAAGGGAGCAAAAAAAAGAGGGCGCAGAGAAGGGAAAAGAACAGGAAAAGAGAGCCAGCAAATAAAAGAGATGATAAAAGGAACTACGATAGCAACTGTAGCGCGTTTTATACGCATTATGCGATGATCCCTAGAGGCAGCTGCGAGAGAATTTTATCAAAAAGAGCGTAGAGAAGTTCTTTTTTTCCAGGAATCTCTTCAAGAGCTTCTAAGACGCCATCATAATGGTGTTCTACATTTTCCTTTGAGAAGTTGTTCTCTTGATCGAGAATATCGTCGATGATCTGAAAAAGAAGCCCTAATCTGGCTCCTAAAGTCGTCAGATTTGCAAAAATCGTTTGCGATGCACCTCCAATTACCCCTCCAAACTGAAGAGCTGCTGTAAAAAGAGCTCCCGTTTTCTTCGCATGCAGATCTTCTAAAGAGGTGGTGCGGTCATGCGCAAGATCGAGCACTTGCCCTCCTACCATCCCCTCACCACCAGCTGCAGACGTGAGAATCGTAATCAATTGCAACTTTTGTGTGGCCCCCAGATGCGGCGCTTTGGCCAAAATCTCAAAAGCATGCGTCAAAAGAAAATCCCCCACAAGAACTGCATGCCCTTCAGAATAGACCTTATGCAAGGTAGGCTTGCCCCTACGGAGATCATCATCATCCATACAGGGAAGATCATCATGAATCAGCGAGTAAGTATGCACAAGCTCTAAAGCACAGGCCGGATAAAGAGCCTCTTGAATGGGGTGATTCAACAAATCAGTGATCGCTAAGGTAAGCAGCGGGCGGATGCGTTTCCCTCCCGAAAAAAGAGCATAGTGCGCTCCTTGGTAAAGGGTATTATGGGGGTATGTCACTTTGGGAATGAGACGCTCAAGTTCGCTATCTATTTTGTCTATCAGCGTTTGAATCGTAGAGTCTGTTTTCATGGGAGTGGAAGAAATTCCTTACGGTTTGTGAGCATCCTAAAATAAAAATCTAAACAACACAACCAAAAAAACTCTACGTCCAATCTAAGATGACTTTTCCACTTTGGCCCGACAGCATCACATCAAAACCTTTTTGAAAATCATTGATGGGGAACCTGTGCGTGATCACAGAGGTGACATCAAGACCACTTTGTAACATATGGGTCATCTGATACCACGTTTTAAAGATCTCTCTTCCGTAAATACCTTTAATAGTCAGCATTTTAAAGATGATTTGATGCCAGTTCAAAGAGGCTTCTTTAGGAAGAATGCCAAGCAAGACGATTTTCCCACCGTGAGTGGTCACTTCAGGAAGCGTTTGCAAGGCCTGAGCGCTTCCAGACATTTCCAAAGAGACATTAAAGCCCTCAATGCCTATTTCTTTCATGACGGAAGGCAGGCTCTCTTTGCTCACATTGACAGCTCTTGCCCCTCCCATGCGTCTGGCTAGATCTAGCCTGTATTCATTGATATCTGTAATCACCACATGGCGCGCGCCTGCTTGCTTCACAATGGGAATGGTCATGAGTCCAATAGGACCTGCGCCTGTAATGAGAACATCTTCTCCGATGAGAGGAAAGGAAAGCGCTGTATGGACTGCATTTCCCAGCGGGTCAAAGATGGAGGCGATTTCATTCGGAATGTCTGCTGGTATAGGGAAGACATTGCACGCGGGAATGGCCAGATACTCCGCAAAGCAGCCGTTGCGATTCACCCCTACGCCAATGGTTTTAGGGCAAAGAACGCGCATGCCTGTCCGGCATTGGACGCAATTGCCGCAGGTGATATGTCCCTCTCCAGAGACTCTATCACCCACTTTGTATTCCTTTACATGGGCGCCCACTTCGACAATTTTCCCCGCAAATTCATGGCCGATAATAGAGGGAACTGGCAGCGTTTTTTGCGCCCACTCATCCCATTTGTAGAGATGGACATCTGTTCCACAGATCGAGGTGGTTTCAATGCGGATGAGAACTTCATGATCCCCTATGGTAGGAACCGGTTCGTCAGACATCCAAACCCCTTCCTTCGGGTATTTTTTAACAAGTGCTTTCATCTTCTTACCGGCGTGGAAACCCAGCCCTTTAGGGCTGGGAGGAAACGCCGCTCCTCTGTTTTTT
>Ga0207127_10232_pt1 | contig 12823 bp, 17 predicted proteins | sample Alteio_BWMinHeat_17_FD_153574 | JGI IMG/M metagenome (GOLD analysis project Ga0207127, IMG submission 153574) | Enriched cells from forest soil in Barre Woods Harvard Forest LTER site, Petersham, Massachusetts, United States -... | ecosystem: Environmental > Terrestrial > Soil > Temperate forest >...
AAAGCGGGTGTCCCGCTCCGACTCAGACCGCCGTTCGCAGGCCAAGATCTCGTCGATCTTGGTCAGAACGAACAGAGCCCGCTTTTGATTGAGCTTGGGTAGCATGGGTGGAAACCTAGTACGTAAGGTCGTCAAACAGACCAAAGTCTTCTGCTCCTGGGCGCCGCTCCAGCGCCGCTTCAGCCAGATCCGGCCGTCCCAAACACAGGCCGATGTAGGCACAACTAGTGCAGGGGTTCTGGGGAAAGCGGATGCCACTGTGGGGCAGGAACTCGGCGGCTTCGATTCGTCGGATTGACTCCTGAATCAGATGGCCGAATTCTTCGCGCTGCTCGTCAGTGATGACTGTCCTATAAGAGGGGATGTCAAGTGAAAAACACTTCTCCCTGGGAACGCCAGAAATATTTTTCCGACATCCAGGCCCCCGCCATATTGCCGACCTTTTTTCTTTAGCTGCTTGACCGTTGTGGCCTGTCGCGGAGCGGCGGGTCCCCGATGACTTCTTCCCCTGGGGTTTCATGTTGTGCTGGCATGACGGCGCCATTCGGTTCTCTGAAACTCACAAGCTAACCTGGTTGCAGAGTTGCCAACCATGGTCCTATCGGAGACTCGTGGCCTACAGCTTTCTTGGGTCATGCGAGGGTGCATAGGGTAATGATGGAGACTCGGTGCCGAAGCACACAAATCGCCTAACTTCCGGATGGATACTGTCCCTCGACCCGAGCGTCTCAAGAAGAACCCGACTGGCCACCGCCCAGGATGATTCCCAAGGGATGGAACGGACTCTCTGTCCGAGACGCTCAAGCTGCTTGCGGTTTCAGTTGTTCAGCCTCGAAACGAGCTCCCTTCTTCCAGAGGATTAGAGTGATCGCCGCAATCTTTCGCGCCAAGGTGAGGCGAGCCATCGCAGGCTCCATCCCTTTTGTGAGCAAGCCCTGGTAGAAATCGTGGAACGGTCCCTCCCGGCTGCTGGCCATGGTGGCCGCACTCTTGAAGATGGCTTTCATATCATGATTGTGATTTTGATTGAGCCCACGAAGTTGCTGTGGCTTCTTGGAACGTTGCAGCTGTCCCGCCACGTAACGGTATTGCGCACTGTCGCGCGTCCCGATCGCTAGACCACTGTAGGTCCACAGTTGCCGCTTGGTGCGGAACCGATGAGGGGTCTGGATCAGTGCGATCAAGAGAGCAGCCCGAATCGGACCGATGTAAGGAATCTGGCGCAGCCATTTCGTCGCGCCATGTTTTCGGCTCTCGGCCAACAGATCCCGCCGCACGGCTTGGCGCAGAGCTCGCAAAGCATCGAGCTGTATGTAGAAGAACTCGGCCCGCCGGCGCACACCGGCTTCCCCGATCTTGTTCAACCACTCCGAGCGATGACGTAGTGCGTAGACCTGCTGACCTCCACAGAGAATGCCCCAGCTTCGATACAGAGCCTTGACACGATTCATCACACGGCTGAGATCTTTGCTGATCGTCAGATAACTGCGGGCCAGCTCCTTCAAGGTTCGTAGGCCGTTCTCTCCATGGTAGACCGAGCGCAGATATCCGCCGCGCAGCAGATCGGCGAGCTTGCGCGCGTCAATCTTGTCGCTTTTGTTGCCTTCCTTCAGCAGAGCGTTTTTCCGTGGATCGCACACTACTACCTTCGTGACATGTGGCTTCAGTAGGTCATACAACCAAGCCGCCCAGGTACCTTCTTCAAAGGTCACATGCAAGTCACCGCGTAGCCCCTGGATAAACTGCAGGATGGTGCTCGCCTTCGTTTCGATGATGGACTCCATCACCAGTTTTCCATCGCCGTTCATCACCGCGATCGCAATGGCTTCTTTGTGAACGTCCATACCGATATACTTGATGTCCATAGTGGGTGCTCCTTTCGGTAGAGTTCTGGATCACACTCAAAACCTACCTCAACGGGGCGCCCTCTTATAATGCGTACTGAATCTCGACCAGTCGCTTGCGGACAAACACCACCTGCGCCACGTCTGCGATACCGGTGACCCAAGAATAGCAAACCAACTGAGGGTCCAGAGCCAGCAACCCGGCGGGTTCCTCCGGGTAGCGGCTGGCGGTGGTTTTCCACTCCAGCAGACAGCGGGTACCGTCCAATTCCCCGATGGCATCCACATAGGCCACGAAGTCGTTCTGCCCGGTCAGAGGTTTAGTGAACTTGATCTGCAAGTTGCGCCGCGGCTGGCGGATGCGAACCCGATCGTCCTGGGCAAAGCGCTCAAGCAGCTGCGCTCCGCATTGCAGCATGCGGTCCCAGCTGTCGCGTTCGGAATAGTGGAGACCGCTGTCCCGGTGGGCTGCCCACTCCCGGTGGAGCACCGCGGCGGCATCCTGCCGCTGAAAGTAGGCAGCCACGGCCTGCTCAAAGGCCCGGCCGAACAGCATGGCTGCCCGGGTGTCCTTCTCTTTCCAGCCGTCGACGTAGCGATGCTTGTAACGACGTGGGCAGGACAGATACTGGCTGATCTGGGTGTAGCTGTAAGTCATGAGGCCACTTCAGACCCACGAGGATCAGGACCGCTGTCAGTAAAGACTGAGAGTTCCTCCCACCGCGACGCCGGCGCGAAGCCGTCGAAGTTGAGCACCGAGATGCCGTGCACTGTGACCTCGCTGACCTTGACCACGCCCCACAAGTCGACCAAAGCCTTATCATCGATCTCATTCTTGCCTAGCAGCTCGGGGTCGTAGCCGAAGTCCCGCAGGAACCAGCTCACCTTCCACATGGCTCGGGGCGTGCAGTACAGGCGACCGATCATGACGCATCCGGTCAGATGCTTGGGCTTGAGGACGGCGAAGCGAATCTCGTAATAAGGCCTCTGCTTGTGCCAGCGATATTGGGCCCGATCCACCCGGATAAGGAACAGACCGTCGGGAACCGAGTGAATGGCCGAAACATCGGCCGGGCGCAGGGACTCGAAATAGTGCCTCATGCCGCACCTTCCTTGGTCTCGAGATAGCTGTTGAGGTGGCAAAGCAATGCGTTCCGGTCTTTTTCAGCCCAGTCGGCCAAGTGGGTGACGAAGCTTTCTACGTGCTCGCGGGAGGCTTCGCGGAGGGACTTAGTGCCGCAGAAATTGACGGCGTAAGACTTGACCAGATTGGCATCGAGTTGGTGCTGGCGGATGAGCTGGCAGAGGCGGTCGCGGACCTTGGGGCCGCCATAGTTTCCGTTCTTTCCATTGACGGGCTGAGGTGGGAGTTTCTTCGACTGCAGGGAAGACGGAGGCTCGGCAAACGAGCCGATCTCCTCGACCGAGCAGATGCCGATCCCGTAGGCCTTGCGCAGGGCCCGGTTGACCGCCCGGGTCTCGGCCACCCTCATCTCGGCCCCGCGGACCAGGGGAGACACATTGGACGGATCGGCATCGCCGTAGCCCACGAACCCTTTGCAAGTCTGAGATTTGTAAACTGTAGCTCTAAATGCCCATCTTGAGCCGGCTGGGTCACAGAATTGCCGCGCTGGTCTGACTTGAATTCCCGAGCAATGCTTCCTGTGGGCTATCCGCAAAAGACCTGCATGTGTGACGTACCATGTACCTGCTAAATAGAGTAGATCTCCGGAAGCAATGCGCAGAGAATGCCTCTTCGTAAGATCCTCCAGACTTTCGATCGCAATCTCAGACATCTTTCCCCACAGCGTCGTAGCGATTTCCGCATTGCTTTTCGTTGTCATTGGTCTCCTTCCTCGGTGACCGATCCTGCGTTGCTATTGGCGCGAGCGGATTAATCGTTTACAAATAATCGAACGATGCAGTGAAATTCCGAAAGAGTACTCATCTTGAATACTCTATCAGGAATACTCCATAAGAATACTCTATAGAGAATAAAAACTCAAGGAGTTATTTTGGTGTTCCGCAGACCTAAGGTGGTAGTCCGCAGACCCAAAGTGGACCTCGTGGCCATCGGCTCTCGAATCAGAACCCTAAGGGGAGAAGGCCTACAAGAAGAGTTGGCCGCCTACCTTCACATTAGGCAGGGGAATCTTTCCAAAATAGAACGGGGAAAAAGCGCTCCCAGCTTAGATGTGCTTTTGCAGCTATCCGAGCGATTTCATCGGAGCGTCGATTGGATTTTGCGAGGAGAAGGGAACTAACCAGAAGCAGAGACGACATCGCCGGGGGAAACGTACGCTTTCGTCTCGGAACCGAAACTCTTATTTTTCGATAACAGTGACGCTAGCAAGCAACAACACTACAGCCGCGACAGTTTTCCATGGACGTATGCAGAGTGATTTGCACTCATCACCACTGGTCATTGATCGGCACTAAACAGGCCCAGAAGGCACTGGATATTGTCCTTTGCCGTCGATCAAAACGGCGTTGGGCCTGATCTTGCGGTTGCTCCCAAAGACCACTCCGGACACCCTCCAAGAAAGGCTATACACAGGAAGCACGGGTGCGTATGCACTGGCAAGAACCGGCTTACTCTCGGGCAGATCCGCGACTACGCATCACAATGCCTACCGGGAACTTGCCCTACGTTACCCTGACATTCACATTGTGCGGGGCGCGCGTTGGGCGGAAGACGGCAACATAGCCAGCTCGGGCGGGCTGACGAGTGGCATGGATCTCGCGCTACGAACTGTCGATCGCTATTTCGGACGCGCTATCACTCTGAAGACCATCGAACAACTCGAATATCAAAGCCAAGGCTGGATAGACCCATCTGTCAACCAACTCTATGCTAAAGATCCCGTTGTGGCGCCAGGGCATGTGCTCTGCCCTGTATGCCATATGGAGGTTGATCCCTCCACCGCTCCGAAGTCGGTTTACAAGGGCACGATGTATTACTTCATGGGCGAAGGCCACAAGCAAGTGTTCGACGCAAATCCAGAGAAGTATTTAAATGCCGACAAATGATGTGAGTCGAACCGCGAATGCAGTCGCTATGTAGGCTACGCGGAGATCAAACGATGGGGTTCCGCGGCAAAGCCGCTAGGCACGGCCATTGCTACCATTACTCCTGGTTGGTCGCTAGCCTTGATCGGAAACGCCTCGGGGCAGACTGCAGGGGACAGAGCGGGATCTCGATCCGAGGCGTTTTCGATAAGGAGACTAGGAGGAAGCCGCTGGCGTTTGCGGCGGAGGCGGTGTGCTATGGGATTTGAAGGGCAGCCTGGATCTGAACAGAGCTTGGGGAGAGCGACGAGGCGTGGTGGGAATGCCATCCGGATGGTCGGAGTGGTGGCTGAGATGAGCAAGAGCGCATGCGGAGAGTTGCTTGCGAGGCAGTGGAAAGGAAGCGGACACACGCGTGCGTCCGCGTGCCTGAGCACATCCTCGGGTCGAGAGCAGTAGAGGGGTTATGAAGAATCGAAGTAAGAGCATGTGGATAATTCCGCAGCCGTAAATCTCTGAACCACGATCATGGTCGCGCCGCAGCGTGAGCAATGCCAAAAGATCAGTTCAAGCAGGAAGTGGAGAAGGAACTAACCGGGCGGGAATCGGAACCGTGGGAGATTATCTATTTCAAGCTGTACAAGACCCAGATTCCTATTATCGAGCAGGCAATTGAGACGGCGGCTTTGTTGCTAGGAACAGACAAGTCGCGAGGCTACTGTCTGGAGATGATCTGCGCGGACTTTCTGGCAGGAGCGAACCTCGAGAACGAAGACCCAACCGTGCTCCTGCGGTCCATGTCACGGTTCTTCAGGTTCCTGCCTGGAGACCAACGGCAAGCCTTTCTGCATGAAGTGACGGAGAAGGCCTCGTGAACCGGAGTCTACCCAAACAGCCACGGTTGCGGCTTGATCCCCAGTTGTACGAACGCTTCCAACAGCAGGTGTTGCGGCGTGACGGCTGGAGATGCCAGAACTGCGGCAGCATGTCAAACCTGGAGGTCCACCACAAAGAATTCCGCAGCCAGGGCGGACATGATTCAGAGGAGAACCTGATCACTCTGTGCGCGGAATGCCATGAATGGCTACACCTACCCCGTTGACAATCCGCAACTCAGGGATACTAGTCTCGGAAGATTACGGAGGTATATAACCCTCGAAACGCAAAGTTTATCTTTAGCGAGCTGACCTAGTTTCGAAAAAAGAACCACCGAAATGACGGTTCGTGTCCGATCACGCTGATCGCGAAGCGAATCCAGGGTCTCAACAGTCTGATGCCGCCAGCGGAAGTGCGACAACCACCGGCCTAATCACAATCCTGTTCCGCCTACTGGTCCCTTCATTTCTGAAAAGCCAAGAAGAGATGCGGGTTTAGCGCGGAACGGTGAAGCAAGCTGTTATCAAACAGCGTCACGGCCTGGTTGATTCCTGCCCCCAATACTCCGAATGACCTCAGCCTCGAAAACTGGCCTACTCAGAATCATGAGGATCGCTCGCCTTTACTAATTCCAGCCGTGACAACGGAACTCTGGCAGCTGCGTCTAAGGCTCGAGGTTAGCGGGCTGGGTGTACAGGAAACGCTCCGAATTCGGCGATGTTAACCATTCCCTCAGCGTCCCTGCCTCCCGGTCCTTTTGGGAAAGCAATACATCTTTTAAGGGCCACTTAATACCGATATCAGGATCGTCCCAGCGGATTGCGGATTCTGCTTTACCGTTGTAAATTCCCGTGCATTTGTACTGCACTTCCACCTCTTCGGTTAAGGCGCAGAAACCCCGAGCAAAACCGGCGGGCGCCCACACTTGTTTCACGTTCTCTGACGAGACTCTCAATCCCACCCATTTCCCTACTGTGGGAGAACCCTTCCGGATGTCCACGGCGACCAGGAATGCTTCCCCTCGCGTCACACGCATGAGTTTCCCCATGGGCGGGTCCCACTGGAAATGCAGCCCTCGAATCACACCTTTTCGGGAAAGGGATTGATTATCCTGAACGAACCCGGTTGGGAGGCCAAGCTTTTCAAATTGGTCCGTGCGAAAAGTCTCCATAAAGAAACCGCGTTCATCGCGATAAGGTTGAGGAACAGCAACCACAACGTCTTCCAGATATCGTGACTCGATCACGAAGCTCATGAGTTCCACCTTTTTCCACGGTTAGCTACGGAGCCTGAGGATAGAAGGAGTTCCGATCCTAAACAGAGGCTGCGTGAATCGTCCTCGCAATTTCAATCAAGGCCGATCCCAGACTAGCAGGACTGTCGACCCGCCGTCACGCCCTTTAAGAACAGTACGGCTCGTGTCCTGCCCAACTGGTTGCGGATGGAGATCTTACTAACCACAAAAGCGTGATCGCCATGCATCAAAGAGGCGTCGACTTTTTCGGGGAGCTTCGGCGCGCGTCGCTTGCGACGGCCCAAAGCAAAAGGAGGAGTTGTCTATCGCGCCGAACTCTTCGCGCATGATGCCTCAGGCAAACCAGATGATTTGTCCGAAGAATAACGCTTGCGGTTTCAGTACTTCGACCACCGGCCCGGCCGCACTATCCGAGTTTAAATAGCCCGTAAAGAAGAATGCCACGTGCATCCGTCGCGTCAGGCTTGCTGCGGGAACAGTGAACTGAAACAAACCGGACGCACAATCACCGTTTCTGAGGACCAGGTGCCCATTCGAACCTTTGGTGAACGGATAAGCACTGCCCAGGCAAAGCGAATACATCGCCAACGCGCACGAGTGGCAGGGTTTGCCCACACTTGGATCAAAAGCAAATGCGGACTGCGACAATTCAGATGCCGCACAACACCCAAGGTAGCTTGCAAAGCGCTGTTTGCAACCTTGCCGCATAACCTTCAGCGATACATAAAGCTCAACAGCTTCATCAATCGCAAGGTTGAATCGGCGACATCCCGCGTCGTTCCAGTGGAGTCATGTTACACCGCTGAAGGTGACCCTTGGAGACTACGCCCTACTATTTTTTCACGGCGTCCCGGCACCCGCGCATGAATACACCGACGATTGCCTGGATGCGGATGCGCGACCTGTCACCAAAACATCAGGCAAAACGCCAGAATCCGTTCCGCCGTTCTTTCGCACGATACAGACTCTCAACATTAACAGCGTCAATCAACAAGTCAAAGAGCCCTGTCAATCATGAACGGCAATGCAATCGATTGTTCCAGAAATCGCGTGGTTGCTGTCTGTAACAGTGTTGATTTGGAATGAGCCTGCTGATATGACTCCAGTGTTGCCCAAATGGCCGAGAGCCGTGGTATTGACCAGCTGGCAGGCGACTGTGTAATTCGCGTCAAAAAAAGATGTTGTCCAGGTGACCGTCGTCAGGCAAAGATTTCCAGACGTGGCTCCTGTAGTGCAACCCGGAACGCGTTTGTGCTTGAGTCCCGACCCATCAGGCAGGATGCCAGTGTTGATCGTCGTGTATGGGAAGCCGTTGTTATTGTTCCATAGGAAGCTACCAACCGTGGTACCGCCAGTGTTGCCATAGCTGGTTGCCCCTGCGATGTTCCCCTTGATTGTGGCATCTGGCGTGCCGAAGTTATTTCCGTTGAACAACACCGCAGCATGTAAGTTGCTCTCGGTGACATTAACCAAGTAACCGTTTCCCGAGTCGATTCCCACATTGTTGTTGAATTGAGAGTTCTGAATCTGCAATGTCGTGTTAGTCGTTCCACTTGCCGACGGTCCAACTAAGAATGCTCCATGGGATTTCTCGAAGTGGCCTTGGTAGAAGCTGCACATGTTGCAACCTTTGGTGTTGACAGCAACATTTCCCGCCTGCGTTGTCATATTATAAAAAATGATATTAAACGGGAAGAGGTTGGCGGCTGAGTCTTGGATCAGAATATTGGTTCCGGTCGTATCCGATGGCTGGGCGTCGAAATTGTTATCAATGAATGAGAGTTGTCCTTCAATGCCAGTGATTTCTAATATCGGCCCTCCACCAACCGCGCGATTGGCCTGAATGTTGCGGAAGGTGTCGAACTGGTTTTCTCCGGGGGGTGATCCACCCGCAGAGCCGTCTAGACGGATCACGCCATGCGTTCCGCCCCCACCATTGAATCCTGAAATATTCAGATCATGGAACGTTGAGAACCACACTCCGCCGCCACCGGCTTGCGCGATGAAGGAAAGTGCCGATTGATTAGTAGCTCCCAAGTTCCCATTCGCACCATAGATCCGAAGGTGTGCTATTTCGATTCCTGAGACTGGGCTGGTTCCCCCGATCACAAACATGTCCGTGGTCGAGCACGTTGAACAGGATTGCAGGATAGTCTGCTGCGACAGTCCTCCTGCACCCATACCGTAAATGTGAAGGCTAGAACGCAGCTTGATCTGGTTGACGGTATAAGTCGTTGGCCCGAGCAGCAATGTGACCGAAGTCGTCATTGGATCGAACGTGCCTAGGTTCAGGGCCGCGGCATTGAAATTGCCGCGCATATCGATCACACAACCTGGCAAGCTAAGCGGTGCTCCCTGACAAGCAGTCAAGGCTTGCGCTACCGTCGTATACTTTACACCGTCTACAACAAAGATGTTGTTGATGTTGGGAAATGTGTTGTTGCCCGTGAAAGCGTTGTTGCCGGCAAGCGTAGGGTCTGGCCGTAGGCATTGCTGAACATGTAACACAAGGCGACTAAAAGTCGAATAGCAAGGCTGCGCATGCCACCTCCTAGGTTGCGAGTGAAGGTTGTGACGAAAAATTACACACTAACCAGCGCGATAGAAGCATTGCCTTCCACCGCTCCGCACAAGATGCAAGTACATCTCCCCATCTTCGAGATCGCGGATTCCAGCGCTGGTGCCATCTGGCGTAGTCAGCATATCGTAGGCAACAGAAGCATGAAGAAGCATGATTAGTTACGAAAGGGAAATGTGATAGTAGGTTACTATTGAAGGAAATTCGTCGAGAATCACTGATGCACAGAAGCAACCAAAAAGGAAGCCGCCGCTTGTGATTCGAATCGCCTCATCATGCCACGCGGTTCCGCGACTCATCGGAGGTTATAAAATCACATCAAAAGAAGCAAGGAGTCGCCATGGTTAAATTGCGTTCCTCGCTGCTCCGGGAGAGCGAGTAAAGGGCAAATTATGAAGGGCAAATTCTAGTGAAGGCTTCAAGAGCCGAGGTGGCTCGAGGGCTCCTCAGGTGACTCTTATGGGGCAGCGCGCACGCCATGGTGGACGCCTTGTGGGATCGATCACCCTGTTCGCTGTTCTGATTTTGTTTCTCGTTTTCGACCAACAAGCCCGAATTCCCACTGATGGCCGGCATCGAAATGACGCCGCTGTCCTGCGCCACTTGTTTCCCGTCGGACACTCGTCCCGCGGCGAAAAAGGCAATGTTGATCTTAGCTGGTCGACGAAAGGCGGCTACTCTTCTGATCAAATCGCCGCCTCGGGGACGACTGTCTTAGCGCCGGCATTGATGGAAGGATCGAGACGGCACGAAAGCGATGAACAAACATCCTTCGCTTCACTCTTTGCCAGCCATGACTGTAGCGGACGGACTCCAGCCGGCCACACCCGGATTTTCATCGCGCACCGGGACGACGCAAAATCGGGTAGTGGAACCGGTTCGGATCCCTTCGACGGCAGCACGGCGCAGAAATTTGATACGCTCTTGCGCGTCCGCTCCGAGAGTAGTGTGACCAATCTGGTGGTTTGTATCGGTCCCGGCACGTTCCAAACCGAGGGCGCGCACGACTATGTGCCAGGGGTTGACCACCTCAACAAGGCACAGGCCAGCGGCTTCACCGTGAACCGGGGATGGAGGGTACACGGGACGACGATGGATCGAACCGTCCTGAAACTCACTGATCTGTATTTCGACCCTTCGACTGGTAAGTATCTGGTGGGACACATCATCAGTACCTATGACCTCGATTCCCATGGCGTGGAGGTCTCCGATCTAACCCTCGACGACAACTACCCCGTCCTCAAGGCCCAATACAGAGCGGATCTCCAGCTAGAAGCGGTCTCCTTGCGATCCACACTCGGGAAACACTGGATCCACAACATTCACGTCACGAACGCCGCGGGAGAATGGACGGAAGCTTTTCCGGTCGAAATCAGCTCACCCGCAAACAGCAGAACCGAAAGCACCGGCAACATCGTGGAACATGTCACTATGGATCATTGAGCCTCCAGGAAGTGACCCGGGTCTTGCGCCCCGAAGGAGTATGTTTCATCGCCACGCCAAATCGTGATATCTCAACTAGAGCCAATCCGTACCATACACATGAGTTTACAGCGTCGGAGCTGAAAGCCCTGCTGTCTCGTTACTTCGATGAGGTGGAAATTTGGCCCAGCATGCTGCAAAGTCCTTACCCATTCAGCCTCGTCCCGCCCACCAAAGGGTTGACGGTGTTTGGTCTTCCGGTGGATGTGACCTATCTTTCCAATACGCATAGCCTGTTCTCCTTTTCGCGTTTTCCGAAGTGAGCCGTGTCGAGTACCGCCGTTTTGCAGAGCCGCACTCCAAATGTGGACGCCGCGACCGTCGGCGGCCGAACCTGAATAGGTTGGTGGCCCCCAAGGGATTTCGCCAGACCGACAAAGAGATGAATCGCCCATCTTCTACTGGTGGAAGTCGCCAAGCGGAGTTAGGGGGTGCAAAATCGCGACCGCATTTGAAGCCACAAAGGATTCCGGTTTGAGCCGTTTATTAAAATTCGTTCGTTCTTCGCAGCTGTTGTGGTCGGGGAAAGGCCCCCGCAAGCTCTCCCGTTGGCTCACCTTATGCCGTTTGTCAACGTTCCTCTCAGGAAACCTTCTGGAGTTTGACGTGGAGTACCTACATGGACAGACACTACGCCTTCTTTACGATGAGATTTTCAGTCGCGAAGAGTACCTGTTCGAAAGTCCCACGCCGCGGCCGGTGATTGTCGACTGCGGAGCGAATATTGGCATGGCCACACTGTTTTTCAAGTGGCTCTATCCTGAAAGTACGGTGACCTCTTTTGAAGCCGATCCCACCACCTTTGGAGTGCTGCAGCGCAATATTCAAAAGAATCACTTGCAGGGCGTGACTGCTCACAATGTCGCCCTTTGGAATAAAGACGGGCAGATTCCGTTTTTTGTAAGGGATGACGAACCTGGGTCGCTCTTGATGAGCACAATGGCGAACCGCACGATCGGCAGGGAAATCAAGGTGGAAGCAAAGCGGCTCTCCTCATTTATCAACGGCCGAGTAGACCTATTGAAGCTGGATGTGGAAGGAGCCGAGGCTAAAGTAATTTGCGATTTACTGGAGTCGGGAAAGATCGACGCGGTGCAGCAGATGATTATTGAGTACCACCATCACATAACTTCCGAAACTGCGCAATTGGGGGAGTTTCTCGTGATGCTAGAACAAAATGGATGGAATTATCAGTTGAACAGCTGGTTTTTCCCTCCCAGCACGCGCGACGTATTCCAGGATATCCAGATCTACGCCTATCGTTCGCGATGACCACCGCGACTTCAGCTGCGTTTCTCGCTTCTCGAGTCGGCGCATTCAGGGCCTTGCCAGGCACGCCGTGCTCTGTGTGTTGTTCAATCTCCGAAGTGCTTCCCCATCTTGATCCACGTTGCCATGGACGCAATCGGATCCCTGAAGCGAGTACTTAAACGAGCTCGAAATCTGATTGTCCTGGAAGACATTGCTGGTGTTCTGAGTCCCCTTTTCATAGAAACCGAATACCAGAGCGAGCATCGGTGATTGGTCACTGATAATTCGGTTTCCGATCACGCGAGCGCGGCTAACGTTACCCTGCAGAATCAATCCATAGAGAGTGTTCCACGGCGCAGTGCTCGCCAGCATAACCGTGTTGTCGGAAATGGAGAAGTTGACAAATCGTCCACGCCCGCCGATGACCAGACCATACGATTGCGGGTGGATGATCTGGTTATGGCTTATTACCACTCCGCTGTTGTCTAAGCCGTCGATATTGAAGCCGTAGACATCGTCGATGGCGTA
>Ga0207127_10233_pt1 | contig 12794 bp, 6 predicted proteins | sample Alteio_BWMinHeat_17_FD_153574 | JGI IMG/M metagenome (GOLD analysis project Ga0207127, IMG submission 153574) | Enriched cells from forest soil in Barre Woods Harvard Forest LTER site, Petersham, Massachusetts, United States -... | ecosystem: Environmental > Terrestrial > Soil > Temperate forest >...
GCCGATGAGGATTTTGAAATGACCAATGCAAAAGCCATTTTCAGCAAAGAGGATTTTTCCAAATTGTATCCGGCCGTCCAGGACAGCCTTGATCCTGTCATACCAAAAGGTACCGTTTTTCCTCCCGCCCGTATTCAATTAAAGATCCCGGCCACATTGGATTCTCTTTATTTGAATAATAAAGACACTGTGACGGCAAGAGAATTTAAACCTGAAAGGAATAACGGAAGTAATAACTGGGCGATCAACGGAAAAAAATCAAAGAGTGGCCGCCCGATTCTGTGCAATGATCCTCATTTGGGGACCAACCTCCCCGCCATCTGGTATGAATTGCAGATCCAGACGAAAGAGTTTAATGACTACGGGGTTTCTTTTCCCGGCGCACCTTACGTCGTGATAGGGTTTAATGATAGCTGTGCCTGGGGCCTGACCAATGCCGGAAGGGATGTGAGGGATTATTATGAAATACATTTCAGGGATTCAACAAAACAGGAATACCGGTTCAACGGACATTGGCAAAAAGCAGACCGTAGAGTTGAGGCAATAAAAATAAGGGACCGGGATACATTCTATGACACGGTAGCCTATACGGTCTTTGGACCGGTAATCTATGATAACAGCTTTAGCGGGTCGTCGAAAATTCATTCCAGCCGGTATTATTCGGTGCGGTGGAAAGCGAACGATGCTTCCAATGAGCTGGCGGTATTCAGTCATCTGCGGAATGCAAAGAACTACCAGGATTTTCAGGAAGCGATCCAATACCTACATAACCCTGGGCAAAATTTTATTTTTGCGAGCAAATCCGGGGACATCGCCATCAGGCAGCAGGGAGAATTTCCGGCAAAATGGAACCAACAGGGGAAATTCGTCATGCCGGGTGAGGATAGCAGTTATATTTGGCAGGGAAATATTCCCTTGGAAGAAAACCCAATCCTTTTTAATCCGGAACGCGGATTTGTAAGCAGTGCCAACCAGGCTCCGGCAGACACTGCCTACCCCTACTACCTGGACAATAAGTATCCGGTTTATCGGGGTTTAATCATAAACAGGCTATTGAGACAAATGGATACTATCACCCCGCAGGCAATGATGGGCCTGCAGACCGAGAATTACGACGTATTTGCGGAAATGGCCAAACCCCTTCTTCTCAAAAACGTTGACGAGTTTTCCCTGACCAAAAGGGAAAGAAAATACCTGAATATTTTTAAAGCATGGAACCTCCGCAACGACCCCGAAGAATATGGACCTACCGTATTTAAGATCTGGTGGGACAATATAGAAAAAGGCATTTACGATGATGAATTTTCCGTCACTGATTTACCGATGCAAAGGCCTTATGAAAGTACTTTGCTGGAAGCTCTGATTAAAGACTCCTCTTACAAGTTCGTTGATAATATCCTGACTCCCGAAAAGGAGACCCTTCCGGATATTGTAACTGCTGCGCTAAAGAAATCCATTTCCTCTTTGATGATCGCAGAAAATAAGGATAGGCTGGCTTGGGCCAAATATAAGGATACCTGGGCGCGTCATTTGCTGCGGATCCCAGCACTGAGCCGCATGCATCTTCCAATAGGGGGAGGGACCCACTGTATTAATGCTGCCAAACAATTCCATGGTCCCAGTTGGCGGATGATTGTTCATCTCCTGGACAAAACAGAAGCCTATGGTATTTATCCCGGTGGTCAGAGTGGCAATCCGGGGAGTCCGTTTTATGATACTTTTATTGACAACTGGGCTGCCGGAGGCTATTACCCCTTATGGGTGATGAAGATTGATGAATTTAACGATAAGAAGGTCAGGTGGAAAATGGAGTTCAATAAAATCTCAAATTGATGACATGAAATACGTTGTGTGCATTCTTTTAACCGCGCTTTTAAGTTTCGTATCCGGCCTCTACCTTCCCTGGTGGTCCATCGCTTTTGCTGCTTTTATTGTCAGCGCCCTCATTCGTCAAAAACCCTTTATGTCTTTTCTGTCGGGATTTCTGGGAGTTTTTTTGCTGTGGGAAATATTGGCCTGGTGGATTGATACTATGAATGAAAGTATTCTTTCCCAAAAGATCGCTCAGATATTGCCGCTGGGCGGTTCCTCCATTCTGTTGATATTCCTAAGTTCCCTGATAGGAGCTTTGGTGGGTGGTTTTGCAGGATTGGCAGCCAGCTATTTGCCAAAATGGTTTGAAACAGAGGCCGCTGAAGCATCAAGGGAGGACTAATTTTCACTTTATTGTAACCTTACTACTCTTATATTCGTTTCCAAATCTGCCTTCCCGGTTATGATGAGGATCTTACTGCTGATTTTTACCACCGCGCTGGTTAATTTGAATACCCTGGCTGGCAAATTATCGGGCACTATTACGGATGATAAAGGTGGCCTGCTTCCCTTTGCCTCTGTTTTGGTGAAAGGAACTACCAAAGGCACGACTGCAAATCAGCATGGGAAGTATTTCATGGACCTGGAAGATGGTGTCTATACCATCGTCTGCCAGTACGTGGGATATACAAGGCAGGAAAAATCCATCACCATTGTGGCTGGAACCGCGATATTGGATTTCCACCTGTCCCTCCTGCAAACAGTAATGAAAGAGATTGTTGTGAGGCCTGGAGCAGAAGACCCGGCCTACGCGATCATCAGGCATGCCATTAAAAAAAGAAAGGATTATCAGAATCCGCTGGATTCTTTTACCTGTGAAGCCTATATAAAGACATTGATAAAGACGCGCAAACTCCCGGCAAAAATTTTCGGTAAAAAAATGCCTGACGAAGATAGGAAGGGGATGGGTGTTGATTCAGTTGGTAAGGGCATTATTTATTTATCCGAATCGCTCACAAAAATTGCTTTTAAAAAACCAGACAAAATCAAATTGGAAGTATTGTCAGGCAGGGAGAGTGGTTCAAACGGATTCGGTTTTAATTTTCCAACCTTTATCAATTTCTATGAGAACAATGTCAATGTTTTCATAACGCAACTCAATCCCCGCGGATTTGTTTCCCCCATAGCTGACGGCGCCCTGAATTATTATCGCTACAAATACCTGGGTTCTTTTTTCGAAGATGGAAAAGAGATCAATCAGATCAGGGTCATGCCCCGGAGGAAATATGAACCTTTGTTTACGGGAACGATCAACATTACCGAGGGTGACTGGCGTATCCACAGCCTGGATCTTTTTCTGACTAAGGAATCGCAATTGGAAATCATAGACACGATCAGCTTCAAACAAATCCAGGTGAGCGTAACCAAGGATGTATGGAGAACAAAGGACCAGATTGTATATTTCACTTTCAATCGCTTTGGAATTGATGCAACCGGAAATTTTTTGAATGTATATAATAAATATGATGTGGTTCCCCGGTTCAGAAAAAAATATTTCAATAACGTGGTCATAAAATACGACACGAGCGTAAATAAAAAAACAAAAGCTTACTGGGATTCTGTCCGACCCGTCCAGCTCGAACCGGAGGAGCTGAATGACTATACCACCAAAGACAGTATTTTTAAGTACCAGAGGGATAACTCCTTTTCCAGGCAGACGATTGATTCGCTTCGCAAAAAACAGGGGCATATCAGCCTTGTCAACCTGATGTGGAATGGGTTTACGCGCTCCAACTTTGATCCAAAACATCCTTTTTCATTCAGTTTCCAACCCCTCCTGAAGGGTTTGGAATATAACACGGTGGAAGGGCTGGTTATGAATTTGGAAGCCAGTTTTAATAAATCATTTCCTGTTTCAAAAGAACGGATCAGTTTCACGCCGCATGTCCGGTACGGGTTCAGCGACACCCACCTGAATGCATGGGCTACTCTTAGCTTTTCCCGACGGACCTTTGAATGGGACGAGGATGGCGGTTCCGCCAACCGGTCTTCCTGGTCGTTTATGGGAGGCAAAAGAGTCAGCCAGTTTAATAAGGATAACCCTATTTCGCCTTTAATGAATAGTATTTACACACTTTTCTTAAGGGACAATTTCCTGAAATTGTATGAAAATTATTTCGGCGGTCTGACCTACATCAACCGCTTTGATAATGGTCTGCGAATAGCAGGAGATTTATTATACGAAGACCGGCTGCCAATCAACAACAGCACCAACTATTCATTTACCGGTGATATGAACAAACCCTTTACACCCAATTATCCTTACGAAAAGACAACAGCCCAATTTACCCGGCACCGGGCGTTTATTACAGGTTTTGATGTACAATTCAAACCTGGACAGAGTTATATTGAGTTTCCCCATAATAAGATGGCGCTCGGTTCCAAATATCCGACCCTGTCCATGTCCTATCATAGGGGATGGGAAAACATATTGGGCAGTGATGTGAATTTTGATAAATGGAAATTTTCCTTATGGGATGAGGTGAATTTCAAACTCAGGGGACTGTTAAAATACCGGTTCAGCATCGGTGGATTTCTCAATAGTAAGAGTGTTTTTATCCAGGATTTCCAGCATTTCAACGGGAACCAAACCATCCTTGCCAGTCCCTACCTGAATAGTTTCCAGATTGCGCCCTACTATGCCAACAGCACCATCGCCTCTTTTTATGCGGTGGGTCATATTGAGCATCATTTCAATGGACTGATTACAAATAAAATTCCATTTTTCAGGGTTCTGAAATGGAACCTGGTCGGGGGCGCCAATGCATTTTATGTGAATACCGCCAATAATTATTTTGAAATATTCGGAGGACTGGAAAATATCCTTAAGCTGCTCAGGGTGGATCTTGTAGGTTCCTACCTGAACGGGCAAACCGGGCTGCTGGCATTACGCGTCGGCTTTGGCGGGCTGTTGGGGGGCGCAGTAAGCACCGGCAATAACCAAATGCGGCCGAATTAAACGGGTACTCAGTGAATTATTTTAAACCGGTAAGTGCCTGCAGTCGTTTTTACCTCCACTACATAAAACCCCTTTGCAAGAGTGGTAACGGCCAAACTAATCAGGGCGCTGTTACTTTCATTGTCCAGCTTTCTGACCATCCTCCCGGATTCATCAAACATGCTGACACCTAGCATGTTGTCCCTCCCTTTTTCAACAATGACCCAATCCTTTGCGGGGTTTGGATAAACCAAAGGCAATCCGGAAGTATGAATACTCCCTAACGGTGTTCCATACACTTCAAATTCATAAAGCGAATATCCATAAATCGTACCTCTGGCAATGCCATACATCCGGACAAACCTGCCGCTTGCATTTATATCAAAAGAATTGAAATAGGAGGTATTTCCATAAAGGGTTTGTACCGTGGTCCAGTTAACCGAATCGTCCGAAGTCTGAATCATGAAATCCCGCCCAAGTGCTCTTTCCCATTTCAAGATTATCCGGCAGATTTTATACTTCTGGCCAAGATCGACGTCAATATTCTGGGGATCACTGAACTGGCTTGACCAGCGCGTGGTGGCCTGCCCGTCAAAGGCATAAGAAACCGGATAGGCCGGACTCTCAATCGATGATGCCCCTCCGCTTTTATTCAAGGCAATATTTGCAGAAACACAATTTGCGACTGCTTTATTTACCAGTCCGTAAACCACCAATTTATTTGAAAAACTTGCCATATAGACTTTTCCGTTTGCTACTGTGGGACAGACGAATTTGGCGTAATTACCCGGATCATCGGCCGGGTCCATAGAGGAATTCCATAATTCCCGGGTTAAATCACCTGCCGCGAAGGCGCGTACGAGCCCCGGCCTTGTTCCCTGATTCGCATCACCCGAAGCTGCGTGGGAAGCCCAGAGTATAGCCGTACTGTCATCCGAACCGTTGGAGGAAACGGCCAGCAGGGCTCCATTGTTTCCTGTGGGGCCGGGAGGTCCGGTGAGGGGCGCCTGTAAATTGAAAGTATGACTGGTTGTGTCGAATAAAAATCCATTCAGGGAAGCATTTTCCGACCAGGTGTAAATAAATTCACCGGATTGACCCTTGTAATATGCCAAAGAAGAATGCAGGGTGCTGGCGCTTCCCAGGTTGACCGTTTGCTGGATCGCATTGGAATTAGGGTTGTAACCCCCCATATTATCCCGGTTGAGCAAATATAAATTCCCATCCTTTCCTCCCGTAACAGCATAGTTGGAATGGGGAATCAACATTACTTCCGTGACGCCTAAATCGAGGTCTGCCGTATTTAAATTATCAAAATTGTAGGGAGTAAAAAAACTGGCTATGGCAAGTCGATTGCCGTTACGGGTCAGCTTCAGTGCGGTTTCGCCTTTATTAAGGCTGTCCCCCGGATTCCCCTGGATTCCCGTAGTTCCGTTTCCGACTGCCAGGTAAATATTTCCCAGTTCATCTGCTGCGGGAGCCGCTCCACTCATCCAGATGCCTCCCTGTGAGCCTTCAGGCGTTGTGTTGTAAACGATTGTCTGCAGCAAACTGGCAGTGTCATAACCCAGAAACCACCCATGGTAAGGATTCCAGTCACAGTGGGAGGCATAGGCAATGTATACAGTTCCATTCAACAACAGCAGGCCGGGCCTCTGGTTCTGGGTTTGGGGGTTAAAATTGAGTATACCGTTTGCGGCACCGTCACCCGAAAGGGAGTTAATTTGGGCGGTGATCAGAACCGGGCTATTCGTTTTTTCTTTTCCCGTTCGAATGTCTATGGCGTGAAGGTATTGCATGAAATTCATGCTCCCGTCGGTGGATACGCTCCTGGCAACAACAAATAAAGTCTGTGTGCTGGAATCTATTACCGGCGTGCCGACAATTCCCATATTCGAGCTGAAATCCTGATAAAATCCTCCACAGGCTCCGGTCATATCACTGTTCCTGATGGGCCTGCTGCCCGGGGCGGTAAGATTTACCTGCCAATAGGGTTGAGACAGGCCAACCGAATCTGCATCAAATGCGTAAAGGCTATTGCTAACCGTTGCCACGTAGACAACATTATGAATTCCGTTGCCTAGGGAAACATTCGAAACAACCAGGGGTTGCGCGTAAATCTGAGCATCCACATTTCTTGTAAACAGGGTTCCGAACTGATCCTTATTTACGTTTTTCAGATTTAAAATCGATTCTCTTGCATTCCATCCCGACCGGTTCAGGTCATTGTGCTGTGTTAACACACTCACCTGCGCCTGAATCTCAAACCTGTTCAAACATAACAAAAACGGGAAATAAAACAAGAGGAGAAGCCTTTTCATTTGGCGAGGATGTTTGAACGGTGAATTAGGGGGTTTTTGGCTATAAATATACGCGGTATGAGCCGAAATCAAAAACTCCGAAATGAATTATCTTTGCAATTTCCTAAAAATGGCAGTCTTACACAATCGTATATCCCAGAAAGAGTTAAAGGATCGTTTGAATAGCGAAAAGGAAACCCGCATCACACTATCCTTCTACCGGTATTTTCCTATTCCCGATCCGAAACTATTACGCGATGAATGGTATGAAAAACTGGATAAATTAAAAGTTTTTGGACGTATTTATGTGGCCCGTGAAGGTATCAACGCACAGGTCAGCGTGCCTCGGAGCAATTTTGATGAGCTGAAGAATTTTCTGTATTCGAATGAAGGGCTGGGAGAGGTTCGATTGAATATTGCAGTGGAAGATGATGGCAAATCTTTCTGGGTACTCAAAATAAAAGTGAGGGATAAGATTGTGGCAGATGGGATTGTCGACCCAGCCTTTGACATGATCAATAAGGGAAAGTACCTTGACCCGGCGCAGTTCAATAAATTAATTGAAGATGAGAATACCCTGGTCGTAGATATGCGCAACCACTATGAATTCGAGGTTGGCCATTTTGATAAGGCAATTGAGGTTCCCAGCGATACCTTCCGCGAGCAATTGCCCATGACCGTGGAAATGTTGCAGGAATGCAAAAACCGGAATATTATTTTGTATTGTACTGGGGGCATAAGGTGTGAAAAAGCCGGAGCGTATTTGTTGCATAATGGGTTCAAGAATGTTTATCACCTCGAAGGTGGTATTATTAATTATGTCAACACTATAAGAGAAACGGGTTTGGAAAATAAATTTATTGGGAAGAATTTTGTATTCGATAACAGACTAGGAGAAAAAATAGGTGACGAGGTGATTGCCAGATGTCACCAGTGTGGTAAGCCTTCGGATCTGCATACGAATTGTAAAAACGAGGCGTGTCACCTGCTTTTTATTCAGTGTGAGGATTGTGCTTCAAAATACGATGGTTGCTGCAGCACTGCCTGTCATGATTTTATCCGGCTGCCCTCTGATCAACAGAAGCATCTTCGGAAGGGAATGGATAAAGGAAGAAATGTCTTTAATAAATCAAAGGCAAGGATGCGGCTTATCGATGATACCCAATAGTCTGGATGAAGAAGGGCTTTTCACGAAAAATTGCTTAATGCGTAAAGGACCCTCTGGTAGGTTTCCCCGTCACTTAGTGGGAGCGGCAGAAATTTTTCCCCGACAATTTTTTCATAAAGCTCGATATATCGGTTGCTAATGGTTTGGACCCAATCGTCTTTCATTTCGGGAACCTTTTGACCTTCTTTTCCCATAAATCCGTTGGCAATCAGCCATTCTCTTACAAATTCCTTACTAAGTTGTTTTTGCCTTTCCCCTTTTTGCTGTCGTTCTTCAAATCCATCAGCATAAAAATAACGGGAAGAATCCGGCGTGTGAATTTCATCCATTAAATAAATGGTTTTCCCGATCTTTCCAAATTCATACTTGGTATCAACTAAAATCAAACCTCTATTGGCGGCTATTTCCCTGCCCTTTTGAAAAAGGGCGAATGTGTATTTTTCAAGGAAGGCATAATCCGCCTCATTCGCCAGGCCGCTCCGAATAATCTCGTCTTTTGAAATGTCTTCATCGTGCCCCGCTACTGCTTTAGTGGAAGGTGTAATAATGGGACTAGGGAAATAATCATTCTCTTTCATTCCCTCGGGTAACGCAACTCCACAAAGCTCCCTTTGACCACTGCTATAAGTTCTCCATGCATGACCCGTCAGGTTTCCTCTAACTACCATCTCCACACGAAAAGGCTCGCATTTTTTGCCAACAGCCACCTGCGGTGCCGGGACTGCCAGTAACCAATTCGGACATATGTCCACCGTGGCTTTCAGCATATAGGCAGCAATTTGATTCAATACCTGTCCTTTGAAAGGTATGGTCCGGGGAAGAATGACGTCGAAAGCGGAAATCCTGTCGGAAGCAACCATCACCAGCCACTCGCTGGCGATGGTATAGACATCTCTCACCTTACCTCGATAGAAATTCGTCTGACGGGGAAATTGGAATTGGTTCATCACCCGAAATTACCTAAGGGGAATGAGAAATGGATCCGGCGCAATCCACGAAATATCAACAAATAGGGAAAATAATATTTTCGAAGAAGAATTACAATGCTTACTTTGCCTGCGATTATTAACGAAACTCTGCCATATGAGAAATTTACGCAAGAAACTATCTCTTGGGTTAACTTTTATTATATTATTTTATTTTGCAGGCGCCCAGTCGGTTGTTATCCGTGGAAATGTTCGGGATAGCCGCTCCAAATTCGTTGTCCCTGCCGTCTCGGTCATAATTAAAGGAACAAGAACGGGTGTATTTACAAATGATAAAGGGGATTTCAGGCTGACGACCAATCAACCGCTCCCGCTCACCCTACTTATCAGTTCAATTGGGTTTGAACCGCTGGAAGCAGAAGTGAAGAATGCCTCAGATTTTGTTCAGGTCGATCTGATAAGTGCTTCAATCCTCGGAACAGAAGTGGTTGTTTCTGCCAGCAGGGTACCGGAAAGAATTTTGGAATCTCCGGTTTCCATTGAGCGAATCGGTTCCGCGAATATCCGAAACAGTCCCGCGTCCAATTATTATGACATGATACGAAGCCTTAAGGGAGTAGATTATACCGCTTCCAGCCTCACCTTCAGTTCTGTGACCACCAGGGGATTTAATGGCAGTGGCAATCCCCGGTTTAATCAGTTTGTTGATGGTATGGATAATCAGGCCCCTGGTTTGAATTTTTCAGTGGGTTCCGTCATAGGACTCACAGAATTGGACATTGACAATATGGAATTGCTACCCGGCGCTTCTTCCGCACTTTATGGTTCTGGTGGAATGAACGGGACTTTGCTGATTACAAGCAAAGATCCTTTTAAATACCAGGGATTAAGTGTACAGGTCAAAGAAGGCATCATGCATTTGGGCAAAAATGATCCGATAGGTTCTTCCCCCTATCAGGATTACAGCTTTCGCTGGGGCGTAAAACTGAGTGATAAGTTTGCATTTAAGGTGGGTGCTCAGTTTATTCAGGCAAAAGATTGGATAGCAACAGATAGTTCAAATTATACAGGGGTGGGGGCAGGCCCTGGTAGCCACCCGATACCCGGAACGAGGGCATCCGACCCGAATTATAATGGCGTAAATATTTATGGTGATGAAACATCGGTTGATATCTATCCATTTGTGCCCGTTCCCTTCCGGGCATTGCTACCTGCCGGCACCAATTCCATAAAAGTTTCACGGACCGGTTACCTGGAAAGCCAGGTGATTGATAATACGACCATGGATATCCGGGTTTCAGGGGGCCTCTATTATAAATTCACACCCAGCCTTCAGGCCTCCCTGACGGGTAATTACGGCACGGGGAATACGGTGTACACCGGTAGCGACCGCTATTCACTAAAGAATTTGAAAATGGGTCAATATAAATTCGAATTGCGATCGGATAAATGGTTTCTCAGGAGCTATGCTACCCTGGAAAATTCAGGAGAGACCTATAATGCTACCGTCACCACCCAATTGTTCAATGAAGCCTGGAGCCCGAGCCCCACCTGGTATAATGAATATACGACTACCTTATTGGGCGCCCTATCGGTAGGGGCACCTTACAACGCTGCGCATCAGGCTGCACGGGGTTATGCTGACCGGAACCGCCCGGCAGCCGGCTCATCCCAGTTCAAAAGCCTTTTCGACCAGGTTCGTTCCAAACCCATTCCTATCGGAGGCCAGTTCCTGGACCGTACCAATATGTTCCAGACCGAAGGGCAGTACAATCTGACGGAGATTGTAAGATTTGCAGAAGTGCTCGTAGGTGGAAGCTGGAGGCAATATGTGTTGAATTCACAGGGTACCCTGTTCGCGGATAGTGCGGGTCGAATCAGGACCAATGAGTACGGTGCCTACGTACAGATCTCAAAAAAAATATTTGCTGATAAATTGAAACTTACCGCATCCGGGAGGTATGACAAGAATGATAATTTTGACGGTAAGTTCACTCCCAGATTTTCTGCAGTTTTCACAGTAGCGAGGGATAATTATATCCGCGCTTCTTACCAGAATGCCTACCGCTTTCCTTCCAACCAGAACCAGTGGATCAATTTAAATACCGGCGCAGGTATTTTGATTGGAGGATTGCCGCAACTAAGATCATTCTATCATTTTGATACCAACCCGGTATTTAATGCCAATACATTTCAGCAACAGAAATTTGGAAAATACAAACCTGAATCCGTGAATTCATATGAATTGGGGTATAAGGGCCTGTTTAACAAAAAAATCTTATTGGATGTGTATGGCTATTATTCCCAATACCAGGATTTTATCGGTCGGGTCAGCGTCGTACAATCCAAATCAGGCAATCCCGCCGATATAAATCCAAACAACCCAGCCACCTACACGGGATATTCCGTTTCGTTAAACAGTACCAATAAGGTGAATACGTATGGATTTGGCCTGAGCCTGGATTACCTTCTTCCCAAAGAATTTGCAGTGAATCTCAATATCTCATCGGATCATCTTGATAACCCCGATCCGACCTTTGTTACCTATTTCAATACCCCCAATTACAGATTTAATATCGGGATCGGCAACAGTGGCTTTGGGCGTCTTAAAAACATGGGATTTTCTTTGCAATACCGTTGGCAGGACGCCTATTTTACAGAAAGTGATTTCAGGCAGGGAAATGTAAGCGCCTTTGGAACCCTGGACGGGCAGGTGAGTTATAAATTGACAAGGATCCGTTCTTTAATTAAGTTGGGCGCCACCAATATCTTAAATAAATATTACCTGACTGCTTATGGAAATCCGGCGATAGGAGGATTGTATTATATCAGCTTTGGATTCAATGTTTTTTAGGTTTACCAGCGAAGGTTCAGACATTGAAACGAAAATGCATCACATCCCCATCTTTTACAAGATATTCCTTTCCTTCAATGCGCAATTTTCCATTTTCGCGGCAGGCGGCTTCTGAACCGTATTGGATGAAATCATGGTAGGCTATAACCTCCGCTTTGATAAACCCTTTTTCAAAATCAGTGTGTATCACACTGGCAGCCTGCGGCGCTTTCCATCCTTCGTGTATGGTCCATGCCCGGACTTCCTGCACACCTGCGGTAAAATAAGTTAATAAGTTTAACAATTTATAGGTGGAGCGGATGAGCTTATTCAAAGCGGGCTCTGTCATTTTATATTCCTGCATGAACAAGAGACGGTCCGAAGGGTCCTCCATTTCAGCAATTTGCGCTTCAATCGAATTACTCATCACGATCACCTGGGCTTCCTGACCTACAACGGCGGCCTTCAGTTGCTCGGAGAATTTATTCCCTTCATGCATAGAAGCCTCGTCGACATTGGCCAGGTACAAAACAGGCTTATCAGTCAGTAAAAACAGATCAGCTATGGCTGCTTTTTGCTCTTTGCCTAAACGTAAGGCGCGTATGTTTTTTCCTTTTTCAAGATTCTCCTTGCAGAGTTTTAATACTTCATATTCTGCCTTGAGCCTTGCGTCAGCTGTCCGTAGCAATTTTTCTGTACGTTGCAACTTTTTATCCACACTTTCCAGATCTTTTAACTGCAATTCTGTATCTATGAT
>Ga0207127_10234_pt1 | contig 12786 bp, 8 predicted proteins | sample Alteio_BWMinHeat_17_FD_153574 | JGI IMG/M metagenome (GOLD analysis project Ga0207127, IMG submission 153574) | Enriched cells from forest soil in Barre Woods Harvard Forest LTER site, Petersham, Massachusetts, United States -... | ecosystem: Environmental > Terrestrial > Soil > Temperate forest >...
CAGGAATTGCAGGAGCAAAAGGAGCTGAATGCCTTGTTGGAGAGACAATTGCAGGAAAAATCTTCCGTCCCGGTAAACGACCTCGGCCCTCAGCTGTTTGCCTTACAGGAGGAATTGGCTTTGGCACAGGAGGAAAAAGCAAACCTGAAAAGTCGTTTACTTGAGCAGGAAAGCATGCTGGACGTGATGCAGGAAAAGAATTTGCAAATAGGGTTCCTGCAAAATCAGCTGGAACAAAGAATAAAAAGCTACCACCAGCTTGAATACCAGAGTACCGAGGACATGAATCGTGTAAGGGATTTGCAGGCGCTTTCTGCCGGACTGGAAGATCAGGCGAAATCCCTGACAGAAGAATTGCAGCAGAGAAACGAAGAAACGGTTGAATTCCGCAACAAGCTAACCATTGCCCAGCAGGAACAAAAGGAGATTCAGGAGAGCATTCATTCAAAAAATTCCCAAATTGAACAGCTGGAATCCCGTCTGAATTTGGCCTTGCAGGAACAAAAAGGACTACAGGAAACATTTTACACAAAAACTTCCCATATTGACTGGCTGGAAAGCAGGCTCAATGAATTGACCCAACAGAATGGCCAAATGCTTTTGGAGTTGAACGGCAGCCGGGAAACCATCGATCAACTGAATGTAAAATTGTTCGCAGAAACACACAGGGCCAAAGAGCTTGAGCAAAAGCTTGAAACCAGTAGTCAGTTGCTTGTGAAGATATACAAAGAACTCGCCAAATCGCTGGGGGTTGCGCTGATGCAGTACCCTCAGGAGCCAACCCACAGCAATAACGAAACAATTAAAGAGTGGGTGTTTACAGAACCCCTGTCCGGATCAATCGCTCATGAATTGGCTGGAATAGATTAGCTGCAACATTAGGGGGAATGAATACTAAGTCTTATCGTCTAGCCACGCTACTTTTTGGACAGACCGGTGCGGAGCACTTAAAATATCAGCATATAATTCAGGCCTCCTGGCATTTGTATAACGGTAACCCCCGGATTTGAAGATCTTATCTTTTGAACAAACTCCGATTACAAATGAATCTTCAAATGATCGGCATTCTTCAATGATGTCTCCAAATGGATCGATGATCATCGAACAACCATTCTTGAGCTGATCATCATCCATGCCCACAGGATTGGAAAATACGACGTATACGCCATTGTCATAAGCCCTCGCCGGTAACCATTTCATCAACCAGGCCCTTCCTTTCGGTCCATCAAATTCAAGACGAAGGGGACCGGGATCTGCCTGCCTGTTTTTCCAGCTCCCTTTCCTTTTGCCGGACCTGTTCCTGTAACCCTGAAATGCTCCCTCTGTCCAGTTCTTCCTTTCGCATGAATTCCAGTGCCTGCTCAAGACGGGCAATTTTCTGGTCCTGTTCCCTTGAGTGTTTTTGAAGCTGGTTAACGTAGTTATCCCCGGCCTGGCCTTGCCCTTTTGCTATGAGTTCAAGGTGTTTTTTTTCAAGCTTTCTGAATTCATCCTTTAGCTGTTCATATTTTTGTTGCCCATTTTCAATTTCCAGGGTAAATTTCTTATGCATCAGCAGCATGTCACGGTATTCATCCTCCGAAACCTCGGTCTGGGCTTCGCTGGCCAGGACAAGAGAACGAGCTTCCTTTGTAAAATTTTCTTCCGACATTGTCTTTCTTTTATAACGGTAGTGCAAAAGAGTGGTTATGATCATAGCCGCCACAGTCGCGGGTATAGCTATCCACAGGATGATCTGGAGGAACTGCTTCAACTCATAAAGGGAGACCATCAATAAGTGCATATTGAGTAATTTTGAGTAGATCTATTCTCATAAGAGCCTTTACAGCTACTAAAATAAAATAAAAAGACTGAAAGAACCAGAATATTTATGGAAATAAAAGCCGGATATGCAAATTATCTAATTTTCACAAGAATGGTACCAAATGAAAACCCCGTCTTTTATTTAAGAAAGTATTCTGACTTTTGAGAAACCGGGTTTATTCCCAAACCCTGCCTCCCTGATTTAACGCAATTTTTGCTACAAACCTCTTAAAAACAATAGTTATCACCAGGATCCCGGCTCAAGGCTATGGCAATCAAAATGCCCTCGCAGGCGCCCGGCCCCTTTAGTTCTGACTGCAGGAAAGGAGCCACCATATCAATAATGCAGATCCCAAATTGCTGCTTCGGTATCTGCTATCTTCACCGGGTTTGAAAGGAAACGGGGAATTTTATCTGTCTGCTGGTCCCTTGCCAAGAAATTACAGCCCCTATTAACAAGCAAGCAGTTTGGAAAATACAAAACTGGGGAGCCGCCGGCTTGGGTTGTTTGCTGAATTACCGGGTAATCTGCCCTATGGCACTTCGTTATCGACAGGGGCTCTTTATGGCCTGTCAAAATTTAAGGAATTCCTCAAATAAAAATTTCTCTGGTTTGGGCAGTTGTTTTCTTGGTAATTTCTCCGGACGCATGGCGGTATTATAAATAAAAGCTGCCACAATGGTTGCTGCCTGCCTAAGATCCGCGAGCATCAGGTGATCATAGCTATCCATATTTGAATGATGGGTCCGCGTTTCGTATTCTAAAGGATCCTGTATAAATTGAAAACCGGGTATTCCTACAGCGTCGAAGGAAAGATGGTCAGTTGCCCCGGTGTTATGAGGGGTAACGGTGGTTGCACCCAGATCATAAAATGATTCAAGCCATTTGGAGAAGACCGGGACTACGGCCTTATTGCCCTGGTCATATATTCCGCGGATCTTGCCGGTTCCATTGTCCAGGTTAAAATAAGCCGAGACCTTTTGTTGCGCAGGCTTGAGCTGCATGGTCGCAGGATCCCCAAAATGATTTTTCACATAATTAAAGGAACCTAACAATCCCTGTTCCTCTCCACTCCATAAGGCGATGCGGATAGTTCTTTTGGGTTGGACACCCAGCGCATGGAGGATACGGACAGCTTCCAGCATCACGATACAACCTGCCCCATTGTCGGTGGCTCCGTTGGCGGTTTGCCAGGAATCCAGGTGGCCGCCAAGCATGACTACTTCATCTTTCAGTCCCGGATCCACACCCGGAATGTCCGCCACCAGATTGTATCCCTTGGTATCATCCTTATATAATTTTGTTTGGATCTCCAATTCGAGGGTTAGGTTGATCCCCGTTAGTGCCAATCTTTCGATTTTGAGGTAGGCTTCTTTGGAAAGAACAAGCTCTGGTAGGGCAGGCTGATCTTCCTTTTTATACCCGCCAAATCCCTCAACGAAAACGGTTCCGTCCCGGCCGCTTTCATCCAGGTCTAAAACAGCCATCGCTCCTTTTTCTTTCAGCATTTTCCTTGCCTTTTTAAAGGCAAGGATCTTCGGCATAAAAAAATTCAACATTTGGGAAGTGAGCATATAGCTATCCCCCAGCTTCAGCAAATCACTATCCGAATACCGCCGGGCATCGGCAATAAAGGGCGAACCCATAATCGTGTCCTGGTATTTGAAAAGCACAATTTTTCCTCTGATGGAAGAGGCATTTTTTTCCAAAAAGGCGGAATCAGATTTTTCCAGCAAAAGGACAGGGGCGGTCACCAGGCCAGGGGTGCTCCCGCTCCATGGATTTGCGTAACCGATGAGAGGCTCATAATAAGGCAATCGCATGGAAACATAGGACTTTTCAAGGCTCCATCCATAACCGAATTCTCCCCAGGCTTCCATTTTTGCATTTTCCAATCCCCACTGTTTCAGCGTGGAAACGGCCCAGTCGCCTGCGCGTTTGAAACCCGGCGAATTGGTCAATCTCGAACCAGCTATATCCGTAATCTGTTCGGCAATCGGACCCACCTGGGAGTGAAGCAATCCCTCTTCCCGGATTCGTCTCATCATGGAGGTATCAACTTTTTCTATTTGGGCAGAAAGGAAGGAAGGCATCAGAAAAAAGCAGATAGCAAGGGACTTACATGATATTCTCATATGAATCTGTTAGAACCACAAAAATTGGATTTTTTTTTGACATAAAATGATTGCGTTTTAAGCAGGCTGTTTATTATGCGTTTTTCTTTGTAAAATTTAAACTAAATTACCTGTTCAAATTTTACGTTTAAAATCATTTATTTATGTCAAGACTTTCCATCCAAAGTGTAAAACGTTATATTGTAAGCGGATTGTTACTTACGGCAATGGCTAGCCAGTTATCATATGGACAGCAGGGTGACCCCAAGCTAACGGAATTGTATACACCCGTTCCCAAAGTCGTTACCCCCGGAAAGACCTGTTCGGATGCACCTTCTGATGCGGTTGTCCTATTTGACGGGAAGAACCTTGACCAGTGGAGGTCAGTAAATGATACCATGGCTGCTCCAAAATGGATTGTTTCGGATGGTATACTCACTGTAAAAAAGGGAACCGGCAATATAGAGACCAGACAGGCATTTATGGATTATCAGCTCCATATTGAATACCGTATTCCCGAAAACATCACGGGAACAGGACAAGCCCGTGGCAACAGCGGTGTCTTCCTGGCCTCGGTCGGCCCGGGAGATATGGGGTATGAATTGCAGGTGCTGGACAATTATAAAAATGAGACTTACGTGAATGGTCAGGCGGGGAGTATTTATAAACAGCTGATTCCCCTTGCAAATGCCTGTAAAAAACCTGGAGAATGGCAGGCCTATGATGTGGTATGGACAGCCCCGCGGTTTAAGGATGATGGTTCTGTTGAATCACCAGCGCGCGTCACCGTATTACACAATAATGTTTTGGTCCAGAACAATGCTGAATTAAAAGGGCTGACCATGTATATAGGGAAACCTTTTTACAAAAAACACGGACCGGCGCCCATCAAACTACAGGCCCATGGAGATCCCAGTGAACCGATCAGCTATCGCAATATCTGGGTGAGGCCTTTGTAAGGGTTATTGGTTACTACCTGTCAGTTTGATGGAATTCTGCCCAAAATTGTTCCTGCACAGATAAACCGTCCCGTCAGGGAATTGCCAGATAATGTCCATCTTTTTATGCTGCAATATATCCGGCAGACTGAGCAGGTCCGGGTTGACTATATCATTGAACCAGATGAGGTAAAGATTTTCCTCCGCATAAAAGCTCCGCACTTCCAGCGGAAATACTTTTTGGGGCAATAGCTCGCAGGAAAGGCCGGTAAAAAAGTAAACTGCATCTCCGGCATTTGAATAACGCGCGAGGCCCGGAAGAAAAATTTCGGGATTTTTCTTGATGAAGTTAACCATGGGAGAATTGGGCCATGGGTCCTCGGTATAACCGGGAATGCCGGCATCCTTGACACCGTCATAGGTCTCATAGTCCGTCATCAGCTGCTTGGTCTGAAAACCACCGAGTAATAAAATGCAGGAAGCGATGGCCAGCATTTTTTTCCAGCCGTTTAGTTTAATAAGAAAAGGGACCATCCAAAAACTAAGTGTCCAGAGTAAAGGAACAAAAAGGGGAGATAAGAGCCTGCTGTCAAGCTGCTGGAATCTGGAATAGGTCGCGGATAAAACCATGAAAAACGAATACACCCAGGTAAAAACGATAGCCGTTCCTTCATGAGTATGCACAGGAAATCGCCTGGCGATCCAAAGCAGGAATACTGCTGTAATCAGGGCAAGGCACGCAATTCCGGTAAGCAGGGCAATGGAATCATTTTTTTTGAATACCGGCATCCACTCAGATAATACTGTTCCATAGTAATAAATATTTTTATGCAGGGGAGTAACTCCTCTCTGTCTCTGACCGGTCAGGTATCCCCCCACCAGGAAATTCCTCGCGAGGTTTATCGCCAGAAAGGAAAAGCTAATCACGGTAAAAATGGTCAGATGTGCCAGTTTCCTTAATTTGCTCAGCCGGGGGTCCATTAAAAGAACGAGGCCGCCGGTGAAAAGGAAGCTAATGCCCGCATAGCGTGTTATGCAGGCCAGTCCGGCTATCAGGGCCATCAGCAGCAGGCGGTTGATGGAATGCGTTTGAAAATAGTGGCTGACCGAAATCATAAACAGCAGGAAAAATAGCAGGAAAAGAGTTTCAGACCAGACCATAGAATATATTTCCAGCAGACAGGGACTAAGCAGGAAGCAGGACAGCATGATCCGCTTATACCATTTGGAAGGAAAAGCAAAACCGTTCATCAGGGATCCGCAGGTATAAATATATATCGCAAATAAAAGCCCGTTTAAGACGGGTGCGAACAACAGAGGATCTGAATGCGTGACGGACATAACCAACCAAAGGAACAAAGGATAAAAACAGGGAAAGTCAACCATGGGCATCTGATCAAACGAAGTCAGACCCCGCCCGTCACGGAAATTGCGTGCAACGCTGATGTATTCGACGGAATCGGGAGATATTCCGATCCCGCTATGCCTGGTGAAAATATGGAGGATGAAAAAACCAATTGCTGCCGCTATTATTGAATCTATATTCCTGACCGGTGAAAAATGATGAGTCCCTGATTTCATGTAATGATCAAATTGTGAACATTCTGCTAAATTAAGGGATAAGAAAAAATACCTGGTGAAGAAAATGGAGCCTACTTATAAAAATTCAAGCTTATCAGGTAATTTCAGGCTTAATTTAACCAGCCATGCAGTCCGCGCGCATACCCTTGCTTTTTATATTCATGTTTTGGATTTTTGAGGCAAATGCCCAGCTGTTTGGAGGTATTCCGCCTTCTCTGAAATGGAAACAGATCAATACGGATACGGCACGCATCCTGTTTCCCCAGGGCATGGAAAAACAGGCGCAGGAAGTGGCAGCCATCGTCCGAAAACTGAACGAGGCGACCTTGCCTACGATCGGATACCGGTTGCATAAAATCGATATAGTTTTTCAAAATCAGACTACTATCTCCAATGGGTATGTGCAATTGGCCCCGTTCAGGAGCGAATTCGAACTCACTGCTGACCAAAACAGTTTTGAACTGGGCAGCCTGCCCTGGCAGAAAACCCTGGCCATTCACGAATACCGGCATGTACAGCAATACAATAATTTCCGGGTAGGCTTGTCCAAAGCCTTTTATTTTTTGTTTGGGGAAGGAGGACAGTCCCTTGCCAACAGCCTTTCGGTTCCCAACTGGTTCTTTGAGGGAGACGCTGTCTACCAGGAAACACTGGTAAGCGGGCAGGGCAGAGGGCGGCTGCCCTTTTTTTTCAATGGCTATCATTCCCTGTGGGCGGCAGATAAGAACTATTCCTGGCTGAAACTGCGTAATGGCTCGCTTCGCGACTATGTGCCGGACCATTACCCTCTGGGATATATGCTGGTTGCCTATGGAAGAGAAAAATACGGGGAAGAATTCTGGAGGTCCGTTTCACAGGATGCGGCTGCTTTCAGAGGATTATTTTATCCTCTTCAGAAAGCAGTCGGGCAGCACGCCGGGATATCGTTCGGACAATTCCGCAGGGATGCATTCAATTATTTCAGGCAGCAGACAAAAATTGAAACAGATGCCGATTTGCCTGCCAGGTATGCCAGGAGTCAACTACACTTTTCAGCCGATGAAGAATTTCCACATTTTGCCAATGGGAAGGAAGTTATTTTTATGCGCAGCAGCTATAGGAAGATCCCCGTTTTTGTATCACAAAATCTCCAAAACGGAAAGGAAAGGAAAATAAGATCAAGATCGGTTTCCCTGAATAATTATTTTTCATACGCTGACAACAAGATTGTTTATGCGGCATTTGAACCCGATATCCGTTGGGGCTGGAGGGACTACAGCGTTATCCGGGTAATGGATGCACAGACAGGCAAAGAAAGGAGGATCACAGGAAAATCAAAATATTTTTCACCGGATATCTCCGAAGACGGACTGCATATTGCGACGGTCCTGGTAAAAACGGATGGATCCAGCCAGTTGCAGATTCTTAACAGCCGGACCGGAGAGATAGAGCAGGTCATACCCAATAAGGAGGAGCTGTTTTTTACCTACCCTAAATTTTATAAAAAGGGGCAGCTGGTTGCTGCGGTGCGGAATCAGAAAGGAGAGATGGCTTTGGGATTGTTTGGTATCCAGGATGGATCCGCTGAATACCTGACACCCTTCAGTATGAATGTGATCGGGTTTCCATCGGTCAATAAGGACAGCATCTATTTTACTGCATCCCGGGACGGCCGGGATCAGTTGTTTAGTTCAGTCGGCGGACAGTTGTTCCGGCTCAGTTCCCCTGTAACCAATCTGGCCACCGGCGATTACCAACTGGAAGCGGCTGAAGGAAGATATGCATGGACATCCTTTACAGCGGCAGGGTATAGGATCAGTACAATCCGGGACGGAATGGTCGCAGTTCCGATTCCAGCAAACGAGTGGGGAAGAAGCCTGGGTACCATGGACATTCACAGCCTTGAAAAAGGCCCTGCCCGCCTGCTGGATAAAATCGATCCGGCGAATTACCCGGTCAGCCGCTATCCATCTACGTTAAAATTATTCAATTTTCACAGTTGGAGGCCTTATGTCAATGATCCGGATTATTCTTTTTCACTAGTGAGTGAGAACATTTTGAACACGATGCAGTCGGATTTGTTTATCGCCTATAATCGAAATGAGCGTTTCAAACAAACCGGTGTTGACGCGATTTACGGAGCTTTTTTCCCGGTACTTGACGGAGGATTCAATTATACATTTAACCGCAATGCCCTCCTTAGAAATCAGAAGGTTTACTGGGATGAGCTGCAGGCCAAGGCCGGGCTGAGCCTACCACTTTCCTTCAGCAGGGGGCGCTGGTTCACCAGCCTTCAGACAGGCAGTGACCTGGTGTATAACCATTCTTATTTCAAAGGGAAGTTTAACGATAGCATTTTCGGCCGCGGATTTGTTTATATCAATCCTTATATAATATTTACAAACCAGTGCCAGCAGGCGCGTCAGCAGATCAATCCACGGTTTGCCCAGGTTGTTAGAATATCCTACAATCACGCAGTATCCGCTTTGGAAGCGAACCAGTTTCTTGCCTCTTCTTTTTTATATTTTCCGGGACTGGCCTTGGTTCACAGCTTTGTCGTCGGCGCGGCGTTTCAGCAAAGAGATAGTATGAACAATGCCCGCTTTTCCAACAGCTTTCCTTTTTCGAGGGGTTATGCGAGTGAGAATTTCTACAGAATGTTCCGATTAGGTGCAAATTATCATTTTCCCCTTCTCTACCCGGATGCAGGGTTTGGAAGCATAGTTTATTTTCTTCGCGTCAGAGCCAATGTCTTTTTTGACTATACGGCGGTCCTGGATTATCTTCCCAATCAAGAAAAATATCGGGGCACCTTCCGGTCATGCGGGACAGAGATCTATTTTGACAGTAAATGGTGGAATGAACTTCCCATCAGTTTTGGCATTCGCTACAGCCGGCTGCTGGATCCTGATTTTGAAGGCAGGGGCCCCAACCAGTGGGAATTGATACTGCCCATTAATCTACTTAGCAAATAAATGCCCGAAGGAGAAGCAGGTAGTGGTATAGTTTGAATGTCTTTGATTTTCAATGCTTGACCGTGGAAGCATTCGTTTTGTACACTTGTCTAATGACAAATAAAAGTAAACGTCCCACTGATGTAAACCAAAGAGCAGTATTAATTGCGAAGATAGCTACAGGGGAAATAGAAGACAAAGCTGATTTAAAAGGGAAAAACCCTGCTGCTGTAGAATTAGGCAAATTAGGGGGCTTAAAAGGCGGCAAAGCAAGGGCTAAAAAGCTGTCAGCTAAAAGAAGGTCATAAATAGCCAAGAAAGCTGCGGCTGCAAGATGGGGAAAGAAATAATAATGTTTACGCCACCCTTAGATTAGTCTTACGAAACATGTATTTACTCTTAAATTCATCTACAGGTAAAGAAAAAATCTCCGCTATCTCCTAAATCCATTTTCATTTTTATTCAATTCCAATGGTTACACATACATACTAACCAATCTTGTCCATGAGAATGCACTGAGGCGGTTCACACGGTTAACAAATGCTTTCAGTAAAAAAATTTGAAAATCATATTTATGCAATAGCTTTATATTTTGTGTACGATAACTTTGTAAAGATTTACGAAACCTTGCTTGTTCCGCCTGCAATGGAAGCAGGATTGATTAAAAGGCTTATGAGCCTTGAGGATATTGTTAAATTAGCTGATTACCTGCCGTTAAATTTAAGAATATGCCCACACATAAATCAGATGACCATATTGTACCAGCACAATTGATCTGTTTTATAGGCTCTATCCTTTGGTTGATTCAATCATTGATTATACATGGCCCGGTTACAGAAATATTGGTCAGAGTGAAAGATGCCTTATTTATCACAGGAACGACACTCCTTTCTATTAAACTTGCTCGTGATGGATGGGAAATGGCGGCAGCTGGCTTTGTCATTTTGACAATTGGATGGGGAGTACTTTTTACGGCTACAGATAACCTGGGGAAAGAAATAGGTAACGATAACTTAGCGTCGGCCTTTTATTTCGTTGCACCGGCAATGATATTGCTCACATTCTATAAGCCTTTTAGATTTTGGTTGAAGCTATTGTTAATAATAAATATTACCCCGTTTCTCGTTTCGTTAGCTTTCAAAATCGCAAATGCTGACAGGAACAGTATTATTTTTTTGTCTGTGATAAACATTCTTTTTATGCACATTGTCAGTTTAATTTGGAGTATTTACTTCTTTGTTGAACACAAAAGATTAAAACGAACTATTTAGCAACTATTTTCAAACTGTACCACCGAAAAGCAGGAGATCCGGGTTCATGAAAAAAATCAGTTAACCTGGGAACCTTGCTGGAAAGGGAGAGAAACAATAAAAACAGATCCTTCATCAACTTTACTTCTTACGGATATAAATCCGTTATGCTTTTCCACAATTTTTTTGCAGAGGGCAAGTCCGATGCCCGTGCCCTCAAATTCGCCTTTGGGATGAAGACGCCGGAACATTTCGAACACCTGTTCCGCATATTTCTGATCAAACCCTATCCCGTTATCCTCGACGAGGATTCTGCAGTATTTATTTTCCTGATTTTTTTCGGAATTGACCTCGGCCCGTATCCTGATGAGTGGATCAGCATCTTTCTTACAGTATTTCAGCGCGTTGCTGATTAAATTAAAAAAAAGGGGCTGCATCAAAACGGGGTTCACACAGAGGGAAGGAAGTTCATCCACTGAAATCTTTGCATTTTTCTCCATTATGGAATGTTCCATATCAACCAACACATCGCCCACCAGTTTATTCAGGTCGCTTTGCAGAAACAAATCCTTTTCAACCGATATTTTGGAAAAGATAAGTAAGTCATTGATCAATGCCTGCATGCGTTGGGTTACTTTCTGTATCCTGTCAAGATAGTTTTTCCCTTCCTCATCAAGCAAATCATTGTATTTAAGATTTAACCGGTCGCTGAAAATCCTGATTTTTCTCAAAGGTTCCTGCAGATCATGCGAAGCCATATAGGCAAACCGGTCCAGGTCCTTATTTGCCGATTCAAGGCGACCTATGTTGGCCAGCAATTCCCTGTTGAGTGCCTTTATTTTCTCTTCCGATATTTTTCGTTCGGCAATTTCATTTTCCAGGTTTTTATTGATGAAAATAAGTTTTTGCTCCTGCTCGAGAAGAGCGTGGTTTTTTCTATACAAATCCACGAAAACAGCGACTTTGGCACGAAGCAAATCCGGATTGACGGGCTTATATATATAATCTACACCCCCCATCTTGTAACCCCTGAAGACATTTTCTTCGCCATAATTGTTGGCGGTGATGAAAATGATGGGAATATGTTTTAGTTTTTGACGCTCGTATATCAACGCGGCTGTTTCAAAACCATTCAGGTTAGGCATCTTAACATCCATTAAGATGAGGGCGAAATCAAATTCTTTCAAAAGTATTTTCAGCGCCTGTCGTCCCGAATTAGCTTTGATGAACCGGTAATTGTCCTTCTCAAAAAGTGATTCCATCGAGAGCAAATTATCCTCCCGGTCATCCACCAATAGAATTTTTGGCTGCATTAATTAGTGTTTATTTGTAAAACCAAATTCGCATTAATGAAAGGAGCTGATCGATCTTCAGGGGCTTTGTAATGTAATCCGATGCCCCGGCTTCTATACATTTCTGTCTGTCCCCCTTCATTGCTTTGGCTGTTACGGCGATGATGGGCAAAGTACTGTTTTTGTGTTCCCTCCTTATTTTCTGTGTAGTTTCATACCCGTCCATCTCCGGCATCATAATATCCATCAATACCATGTCAATCAAAGGATTGTCGTTGAGAATATTGATAGCTTCCCTGCCGCTTTCTGCCGTGATTACGTTTATGTTAAACCGTTCAAATACGGTTGTCAACGCAAAAAGATTGCGAACGTCATCGTCAACGACAAGGATATTTTTACCTGTCAGTATATCTTCCTTCAGTCTTATATTCTCAATAACTTTCCTTTTCTCCGGTGCAAGGTCCTTGTGATTGATATGCAGGTGAAGGACCGTTTCTTCCAACAGGTGCTCAAGTGAATTTACACCTTTTAAAATAATAGCATTCGATTTCCGGTTCAATTCACGAAGCTCATTCCTGTTAAAGTCTTTTGAAGAATAAACGATTACTGAGGTTAAGGCTTTTTTTGATCCGCAGACTCTGGTGAGCACCTCGTCCCCGGCCATATCTGGCAGCGTATAATCCAATATGATACACTCGAATTCCTTCGAATCCATGAGGTCCAGGGCCTTTTGACCGGTTTCTGCCAGGCTTATTTCAATATTTTCTTCCTCCAATATTTTTACAATCTGGGAAGAATCCAATTCATTGTCCTCGATAACCAGTACTTTTTTGGCATCCTTTTTATTAAATGTAAGAATATCCGTAAACAGCTC